>Ga0315907_10000866_pt1 | contig 41636 bp, 37 predicted proteins | sample LakEriMetagenome_3_FD_203525 | JGI IMG/M metagenome (GOLD analysis project Ga0315907, IMG submission 203525) | Freshwater fungal communities from buoy surface, Lake Erie, Ohio, United States - Buoy 12 MA123 | ecosystem: Environmental > Aquatic > Freshwater > Lake > Lake biofilm | place: USA...
CCTGCGAAGTTTTGGCCCCGCACGTCAGCGCCATGTTGGCGCCGCTGCGCAAGATGATTTTCAACATGGACGCCCGCGAGACCTGCCCGCAAATCGAGCTGGCCTGCGGCGACGATGTCACCGCTTTGGTCTTGCGCCACATGGAGCCCTTGAGCGCGGCCGACCTCCAGCGTTTGCGCGACTTTGCACAGTTGCATGGTGTGCAGTGGTGGACCCAATCCAAAGGGCCTGAAACGGTGCGCTTGTTGGACGAGGGCGGCCCGGTCTTGTGCTACCGATTGCCCGATTTCGGTATCACCATGCCTTATAAACCCACCGACTTCACCCAAGTCAACCCACACATCAACCGGGTCTTGGTCTCGCGCGCGTTGCGCTTGCTCAAGGCCGAGCGCCATGACCGGGTCATCGATTGGTTTTGTGGTTTGGGCAACTTCACCTTGCCCTTGGCCACGCAGGCCGGTGAGGTGCTGGGCATCGAGGGCAGCGACACCATGGTTCGACGCGCCACCGACAACTGGGGCTTGAACCAGGCCCAGCGCAGCGATCCCATGGCGCCCACCACGTTCGTGGCGCGCAACCTGTTTGAGATGACGCCCGAGCAGCTCATGGCCGACGGCGTGGCGGACAAGTGGTTGGTTGATCCGCCGCGCGAAGGTGCGTTCGCTTTGGCCAAAGCCTTGGCCGATTTGCACGCCGACCCCGCACGCCGTGGGTCGTGGACGCCGCCCCAGCGCATCGTGTATGTGAGCTGCAACCCTGCCACCTTGGCCCGCGATGCGGGCTTGCTGGTGCACAAGGCCGGCTACACCTGCGTGGCGGCCGGAGTGGTCAACATGTTCCCGCACACCGCGCACGTGGAGAGCATCGCGGTGTTCGAGTGGACGGGCTTGGACGGCGAAGACGTGGGCTTTGACACCGAGACGGCTTCGCTGCGCACACAGTGACGCACAACAAAAAAGCCACCCGAAGGTGGCCTTTTTGTTGGGGGTTGAGATCGCTTATTCGCGATCGCCGCCAAAGATGCCCAGCAAGGCCAAGAGGCTTTGGAAGACGTTGAACAGGCTCAAGTACACGCCCAAGGTGGCGCTGATGTAGTTGGTTTCACCACCGTCCACAATGCGCTTCAAGTCGTGCAGCAAGAACAGGCTGAACACCACGATGGCCAAGGTGGCGATGACCGCGGTGAAGGCCGTGCTGGCCACGAAGACGTTGATGACCGCGCCGACCATGATGGCCAAGGCGCCGATGAAGAGCCATTGGCCCATTTTCGTCAGGTCACGCTTGATGACCATGGACAGGTTGGACATGACGAAGAAGATAAAGGCAGTGCCACCAAAGGCCGTCATGATCAGGTCGGAGCCGTTTTTGAAGCCCAATACCATGGCCAACATGCGCGAAAGCATCAGGCCCATGAAGAAGGTGAAGGCCAGCAGCACGGGCACGCCGGCCGCGCTGTTTTTGGTTTTTTCGATGGCGTACATGAAGCCAAACGCGCCACCCAAAAACACGATCAGGCCCATGAAGCCGGTCAGGCCGGCGGTGATGCCGGTTTGCACGCCGATCCAAGCGCCCAGCACGGTGGGGATCATGGACAAGGCGAGCAGGCGGTAGGTGTTGCTCAGGACTTTGTTGCGCTGTGCACCTTGGCTGGCCACAGAGCCAAAGCGGCCGCTGGTGGTGTTGTGGTCGTTCATGGCGATACTCCTAGGGTTGATTCTCACAAGTCTCGATGAACTTGTTCAGCATCTATTATGCTTGGTTGGTTCATCGATTGAAAGATCTGACCCCCTATTTTAGGAAAAGTTCATGAAAAACAAAGCATTTTTGGAGCTGGCCGATGCCAAGCTGATCGCTGCTGCCGCTGAGGCGGAGGCCTTGAAAAACCAGTGGGCGGTGACGATTGCCATCGTTGACGATGGTGGGCATTTGTTGTGGTTGCAGCGCTTGGACGGTGCGCCCCCCATCTCGGCGCACATCGCCCCGGCCAAAGCCCACACCTCGGCCTTGGGCCGCCGTGAGAGCAAGGTGTACGAAGATGTGATCAACCAAGGCCGCGCTTCGTTTTTGAGTGCCCCCACCATCCAAGGCTTGCTCGAGGGCGGTGTGCCCATCCTGAAAGACGGTCAAACCATTGGCGCCGTGGGTGTGAGCGGTGTGAAGTCCACCGAAGACGCGCAAATCGCCCGAGCAGGCATCGCCGCTTTGGGGCTTTGAGCTCTTGAGCCTGGGCCTTCGGGCCTGGTGTTTTTTCAGCAAGGGTCCACGCCGACGCGTTGTCGGCGTGGACCCTTTGCTTTGGATCGTGGCAAGTTCATGATGCACTGCAACAAAAAAAACTATGGGGGGTATTGATATTGACAAAAAGATCAGGGCTAACCCTAGGATAAACTGAGTGTGTTGTTTGTAAAAACACCGATTTTTTTAACTCAGTCAATAGGAATAACCATGTCTTTGATCAACACCCAAATCCCCACATTCAGCACCACCGCCTATCACCAGGGCAAATTCGTGCCCGTCACCGAAGCCAGCTTCAAGGGCGAGTGGTCCGTCGTGATCTTCATGCCCGCCGCGTTCACCTTCAACTGCCCGACCGAAGTGGAAGACGCCGCGGAGCACTACGCCGAATTCCAAAAAGTCGGTGCCGAGGTCTACATCGTGACCACCGACACACACTTCTCGCACAAGGTGTGGCACGAGACTTCGCCTGCCGTGGGCAAGGCCAAGTTCCCCTTGGTGGGTGACCCTACCCACAAGTTGAGCCGTGCTTTTGGCGTGCACATCGAAGAAGAAGGCCTGGCTTTGCGCGGCACCTTCATCATCAACCCCGAAGGCAAGATCAAGACCATGGAAGTGCACGACAACAGCATCGCCCGTGACGTCAAAGAAACCTTGCGCAAGCTCAAGGCCGCTCAATTCGTGGCCAAGAACCCCGGTCAAGTGTGCCCCGCCAAGTGGAACGAAGGCGCCAAGACCTTGACGCCTTCTTTGGACCTGGTCGGCAAGATCTGATCGCCTGCGTGCGATAGGCAGTACCGCTGCCTCATGGGCTTTTGGGGCCCATGCACCAGCGGCATTGAACGCCCCCCTTCATTGAATTCAAACGGAGTTTCCGATGCTCGACACCACCCTCCAAACCCAGATGCAAACCTACCTTGGCATGCTCAAGGCCCCCATCCGCTTGATCGCTTCCCTCGACGGCAGCGAGAAGGCCCAAGAGATGCGCGCCTTGCTGGAGCAAATCGCCGCGCTGTCCGACCAAGTCACTTTGGACACCAACGGCCAAGACCGCCGACAGCCCTCGTTTGTGGTGGCCCGCGAAGGCGAGCAGCGCGGTGTGCGCTTCGCCGCCATCCCTTTGGGGCACGAGTTCACCTCCTTGGTTTTGGCCTTGCTCTGGACCGGCGGTCACCCGCCCAAGGTCGATGCCGATGTGCTCGACCAAATCAAGGCCTTGGACGCCCAACTCGACCTCGAGGTCTACATGTCTTTGTCGTGCCACAACTGCCCCGATGTGGTGCAGGCCGCGACCTTGATGACCATCTTCAACCCCAAGATCAACGCCACCATCGTCGACGGTGGTTTGTTTCAAGCCGAGGTCGAGCAGCGCCAAGTCATGGCTGTGCCCATGGTCTTCTCCAACGGCGAGGTGTTCGGCTCGGGCCGCATGAGCTTGGAAGAAATCTTGACCAAACTCGACACCGGCGTGGCCAGCCGCGAAGCCGACAAGCTCAACGCCAAAGACCCGTTTGATGTGCTCATCGTCGGCGGTGGCCCTGCCGGCGCGGCCGCGGCCGTTTACGCTGCTCGCAAAGGTATTCGTGTAGGTTTGACCGCTGAGCGTTTTGGCGGCCAGGTCAACGACACCATGGGCATTGAAAACTACATTTCTGTGCTCGAGACCAACGGGCCCAAGTTGGCCGCCGAGATGGAAGCCCAGGTGCGCCACTATGAAGTGGACATCATGAACCTGCAGCGCGCCGACAAGCTGATCCCCGCGACCGAGCCCGGTGGCTTGGTGGGCGTGCAACTGGCCAACGGCGCGGTGCTGCAATCGCGCAGCGTGATCCTCTCGACCGGCGCGCGCTGGCGCAACGTCAATGTGCCTGGCGAGCAAGAGTACAAAAATAAAGGCGTGGCCTACTGTCCCCACTGCGATGGCCCCTTGTTCAAAGGCAAGCGCGTGGCGGTGATCGGTGGTGGCAACTCGGGCGTCGAAGCCGCCATCGACTTGGCCGGCATCGTCTCGCACGTGACCCTGATCGAATTCGCCGACACCCTCAAGGCCGATGCCGTGCTGGTCAGCAAGCTCAAGAGCCTGCCCAACGTGACCATCCACGCCAGCGCCCAAACCACCGAAATCACCGGTGCTTCGGGTCAGGTCAATGGCTTGCGCTACAAAGACCGCGTCAGCGGTCAAGAGCACCTGATCGCTTTGGAGGGCGTGTTCGTGCAAATCGGTTTGATCCCCAACACCGAGTGGCTCAAGGGCGACATGGAGCTCAGCCGCTTTGGCGAGATCGTGGTGGACGCCAAAGGCCACACCAGCGTGGACGGCGTGTTCGCGGCCGGCGACTGCACGACCGTGCCTTACAAGCAAATCATCATCGCCGCGGGCGAGGGCGCCAAGGCCGCGCTCAGCGCCTTTGACCACCTGATCCGACAGCCGGTGGAGCAAAGCCAAGAGGCGGTCGCCGCTTAAAGTGGGATATCTCAAGCCCACGCGGGCACCAGCCCTCGCGTTCTTGAGACCCGTTATCAGCCAGCACCAATGAAAAAACCCGATCGCATGACGCGATCGGGTTTTTCGTTGGGAGGATTCAAGTTTGCAAGACCGTGCTTGCAAACGTCTTCCTATCAGTGAGCAGCAGAACCCTGTGAGGTGGTGCCGTCAAAGCTGGGGAAACGGACGTTCTCAACCATGTCCTGAACTTCTTGGTTGGGTGCTTTGGTCAGCAGCGACACGATGATGATCACCGCAAAGCCCAGTGGCACACCGAAGATACCGGCTGAGATGGGTGCAATGTCCCACCAGGTGTTGGCCTTCAGGATTTCAGGCGTCAACGAACCCTCATGGAACAAGCCGTACATCCAAGGATGGGTCTTGACCATGTAGTAGAACGAGATGCCCAAACCAGCCACCATGCCCAGCGAGGCGCCCCATTTGTTGGCACGCTTCCAGAAGATGCCCAGGGTCAACGCAGGGAAGAAGGCTGCCGCAGCGAACGAGAACGCCGCAGACACGAGGAACAAAATGTCCGCCATGCGCAGCGATGCGACATAAGCCGCCGCCAAGGCCACGAAAACCAAAATGGTTTTGGAGACCGTGACACGGCTGCTGGCCGATGCGTTGGGGTCGATCACTTTGTAGTACACGTCGTGCGACAAGGCGTTGGCAATGGTCAGCAACAAGCCGTCGGCTGTGGACAAGGCCGCAGCCAAACCACCGGCCGCCACCAGACCAGAAATCACGAACGGCAAGCCGCCAATTTCAGGCGTGGCCAACACGATGATGTCTCCACCCAATCGGATTTCTGCCAATTGCAAGATGCCATCTTTGTTGATGTCAGACACCGCCATCAGCGTGGGGTCGACCACGTTCCAGCGTGCAATCCAGCCCGGCAACTGGTCCATCGGCGTGCCGACCAAGAGTGTGTAGATGTCGAACTTGACCAACACCGCCAAAGCAGGCGCTGTGAGGTACAACAAGCAGATAAAGAACAGCGACCAGGCCACCGACTGACGGGCTTCACGCACCGAGGGCACGGTGTAGAAACGCATCAGGATGTGCGGCAAAGCAGCCGTACCGATCATCAAGCAGAAAACCAGCGCCAGGAAGTTCTTGCGGGCAACATTTTGGGCGGCTTCGTCTTTACCTGGGAAAGGCTCTGCATGACGAATGGGTGGCGCTGCACGGGCTGCGTTGGAGGTGCGCGCAGCGGTGTAGGCCGCTTTGGCAGCCGCTTCATCTTTGGGCAGCGCCGCCAAAGCCGCTTCAGCGGCTTTGATGTCTGCTTCAGGTGCGTTGGCGGCTTTCAGTTCTTCCAACTTTTTGGTGGCAGCGTCTTTGTCTGCAGCCATGGCAGCAGGCACGTCTTTGAGCTTTTCAGCGGCCGCATCGGAGCGTGCTTTGAAGATACCGCGAACCTCGAGTTCTTTGGGGTCTTTGAGCAGCAGTTCCTCTTTGGCGGTCACTTTTTCGAGCAAGTAGCCATAAGACACTTGGGGTACGGGCATGTTGGTGTGTTTCACCGACAGCCAGACCACAGGGATCATGTACGCGATGATCAGGATGATGTACTGCGCCACTTGGGTCCAAGTCACCGCGCGCATACCGCCCAGGAACGAACAGACCAAAATGCCAGCCAAACCGACATACACGCCCACATCGAAGGACAGACCGGTCAAGCGGGCGGTGATCAAGCCCACGCCGAAAATCTGCGCCACCACGTACACGAAGGACACCAAGATGGCCGCAAACACGCCGATCAGTCGGGCCGTGTTGCCGCCGTAGCGTGCGCCCAGGAAGTCAGGAATCGTGAACTGGCCGAACTTTCTCAGGTAAGGCGCCAAGAACAAGGCCACCAAACAGTAACCGCCTGTCCAGCCCAAAATGAAGGCCAAACCGCCGTAACCTGTCAGGTAGAGCGTACCGGCCATACCAATGAAAGAAGCCGCCGACATCCAGTCAGAGCCGGTGGCCATGCCGTTGTAAATGGCAGGCACGCGTCGGCCAGCCACGTAGTACTCGGCTGCATCGTTGGTGCGACTCATCACACCAATGCCGCCGTACAAGAGCACGGTGGCCGCCAAGAAGGCGTAGCCGATGTACTCCTTGGGTAGGCCCATTTGCTCAAGTATGGCGAGCATCGTCACGAAGGCCGCAAAGCCTCCGATGTAGAGCAAGAAAACTTTGTTCAGGGATTTTTGAAATTGGCCTTGGGTTTGGCCTTCTCCGCCGAAAACGCTCATGATTGTTCTCCTTCTGCAACGCCATATTCCTTGTCAAGGTTGTTCATATAGCGTGCGTAGTACCAAATGATCAGGCAATAAACGATCAGTGCGCCTTGGCCAGCGACCCAGAAGGAAAAGGGCCAGCCAAAAAAGCTGAACGTCATGTCACGCGAAAAGTACAAAAGTACGAACGTGACCAAGAACCACAAGGCCAGCAATAGCCCCGTGATCCTTAAGTTTTTGCTCCAGTATTCCTGGTGCCTTGCACTGAGCTGCATCGTCATCTCCTTCTGGTTAAAAAAACTACCGACTGTCAAAAATCAATTCTTTAGGCCCTTGAGCAGGTGCACGGGTTCAAGCCAGCCTGTCCAAGCTCAAACCGGTTTCTCTCTCCAGTTGCGCGGCCACCTTGGGCTCGAAACCCTTGAGGTGGCGCATGATTTCCAAAGTTTTTTCAGGTTGGTGCAACTCCATGTGAACCCGCGCCATTTGGTACCAGGCGTAAGGGCTCATGGATTGCAACTCGGTGTTGCGCTTAAAGGCCACCAAAGATTCCTCGAAACGACGTTGGCGCACCAGCACCAAGCCCAGGCCGTACCAAGCACGGTCCATTTTTTCGTCCATCTCAATGGCTTTTCTGAATGCAAGCTCTGCTTCTTGGCAGCGCCCCAATTCTTCAGAAACAAAACCCACATTGAAGTGAGCGTTGGCGTTGGTCGGCGTGAGTGTCAGGGCACGCTCAAAGAATCCCAAAGCCTGAACCCAGCGGCGGTTGTTCAGTTCGTTGAAGCCGAGGCTGTTGAGTGCCAGAACATTTTGCGGATGGTCGGCGAGGATTTCTTCAAAGACAGCATGGGCTTGCGCCCGAAAGCCAAACACCAACAGAACTTTGGCCTTGAACTGCAGCCACATGCATTGAAAGCGGCTGGAGGTGCCGGGTTTGGCGTGTACCGTAGAGCTGTTCATCGACACGTGGTAGACCCCATCTCGAGGCAAATCTCGAGTTTAAGTTGCACCATCAAAACCCACGCGATGAGCAGCCAGCTGCTGGTGGCCAGTGGGATGTGTTGGTCAAGGATCAGCTTGGGGCTGATTTTGCGTGTGATCCAGAGCGCAGGTTTGGCGGCCACATCGAGCAGCTGCCAAAAAACATTGTTGTCACGGTTGGGCCCCGCCAGCAAGCCCAGCAGAAAACGCCCAAGGATGAACATGAACGAAAGTTCAATCAGACTCTTGGCAATGACGACAGCTAACAGCATAGGTCTCCATTTGGGGGTGGCTTTATCAACTTGCCGCATTCTATAAACAAGAATTTAAAAACACAAAGCTCCGCAATACCTCACAGAAAACCATTTGAGGACCGAATTGCTTATCATTTTTACAAGCAATTGCTCGGCTCTAGAGGGGGGCGATTTTCTTCCTGACAACCGTCTGACATTTATTGATTTTTTCCGCCTTGCTCACGCCATGGGTGGTCAAGGGAAAACACTTAGCAAAAGAAGAGACAAAACCCTCGGTGGGGCGAGCCCCACCTTCATCTAAACAGTGTTTGCCTCATTTGCTTTGAGCCGACACGCCCATGGGGGGATTGCGGCCTTGGGCAAAAAGAAACCCCCGCAAGACCCCCAGCCTTGAATCAATACACCAGCTGATCGGGGCGGATGTCCTGCAGGATGGTGGTGGCGATCTCTTCGATGGACTTGGTGGTGGTGGAGAGCCAGCGAATGCCTTCGCGGCGCATCATGGCCTCGGCCAGCGCGACCTCTTCGCGGCAATTGGCCAAGCTGGCGTATTTGGAGTTGGGGCGGCGTTCGTGACGGATCTCGCTCAGGCGTTCGGGCGCGATGGTCAAGCCAAAAATCTTCTTGCGGTGCGGCGCCAAGGCCGGCGGCAGTTGGTGGCGTTCGAAGTCTTCAGGAATCAGCGGGTAATTCGACGCTTTGAGGCCGTACTGCATGGCCAAATACAAAGAGGTGGGGGTTTTGCCGCTGCGGCTCACGCCCACCAAGATCACGTCCGAGCTGGCCAAGTCGCGGTGGCTTTGTCCATCGTCGTGCGCCAATGAAAAGTTGATGGCCTCGATGCGGTCGTTGTAGGCCTTGCTTTTGGAGGCGTCTGAGAAGCGGCCCACTCGGTGGTTGGACTTGATGCCCAGTTCGGCCTCCAAAGGCTCAACAAAGGTGCCGAACATGTCCATGAGCATGCCTTCGTCGCAATGCGTTCGCAGCACCGCCAAAACCTCCATGTTCACGATGGTAGAGAACACCAACGGGCGCTTGCCCTCCAGTTCGGCGGTGTGCTTGATCTGGCGCACCGCTTGGTGGGCCTTGTCGGCGGTGTCCACAAAGGGCATGCGCACGTGGCGAAACTGGGTCTCAAACTGGGCCAAGATGGCGTTGCCAAAGGTCTCGGCGGTGATGCCCGTGCCGTCAGAGATGAAGAAAACCGTGCGGTTGGGCATGAAAAAGCCTCAAATAGTGGTCGGAGTATCCACTTTACAATATCGAGTTGATCTCAAAGCCCCTGTTGGACCCGATCCCCCAGACCAAGAACACCCATGGGACGGTCGTCAAACAGGCGCTCAAATGGTTGTTTAACTTCAGCGGAGCTTCTCCATGTCTCAACTCTTCAGCCCGACGGCTTTGGTCGTCCCCTTCGAACAGCTCAGGATGAGCGATGTCGATTCGGTCGGCGGTAAAAACGCCAGCTTGGGCGAGATGATTTCTCAACTGCCCAGCGGTGTCAAAGTCCCCACCGGCTTTGCCACCACCGCACACGCCTTTCGCCAGTTTTTGCAACACGATGGCCTGACCGCTCGCATCAACGCCGAACTCGACGCTTTGGACACCGAAGACGTGCGCGCTTTGGCCGTGGTTGGTGCGCGCATCCGCGCCATGGTCGAGGCCCAGCCCTTTCCGGCCGACCTGGAAAAAGCCATCCGTGAAGCCTTCATCACTTTGTGTGGTGGCAACGACAAAGCCTCGTTCGCCGTGCGCTCCTCGGCCACGGCCGAAGACTTGCCCGATGCGTCCTTCGCCGGTCAGCAAGAGACCTTCCTGAACGTGGTCGGCATCGACGACGTGCTGCACAAGATGAAAGAGGTCTTTGCCTCGCTGTACAACGACCGCGCCATCAGCTACCGCGTGCACAAGGGCTTTGCCCATGCCGACGTGGCCTTGAGCGCCGGTGTGCAGCGCATGGTGCGATCCGACCTGGGTGCGGCCGGTGTGATGTTCACCATCGACACCGAGAGCGGTTTTGAAGACGTGGTCTTCATCACCTCGAGCTACGGCTTGGGCGAGACCGTGGTGCAGGGCGCGGTGAACCCCGACGAGTTCTATGTGCACAAACCCATGCTCAAGGCCGGCAAGCGCGCGCTCATCCGCCGCAACCTGGGCTCCAAGCTGATCCAGATGGTGTTCGCCACCCCAGCCGAAAAAGCCGCCAGCGGAAAATTGGTCAACACCATCGACGTGCCCACCGAGCAGCGCAACCGCTACTCGCTGACCGACACCGACGTCGAGCAGTTGGCCCAATACGCTTTGGTCATTGAGCAGCACTACGGCCGCCCCATGGACATCGAGTGGGGCAAAGACGGCACCGACGGCCAGCTCTACATCTTGCAAGCGCGCCCCGAGACGGTGAAGAGCCAAGCCCAAGGCAAGGCAGAGTTGCGCTACAAGCTCAAGGGCACCAGCCAGGTGCTCAGCGAAGGCCGCGCCATTGGTCAAAAAATCGGCGCCGGCCCGGTGCGTTTGGTGCAGCACATCAGCGAGATGGACAAGGTCCAGCCTGGTGATGTATTGGTCACCGACATGACCGACCCCAACTGGGAGCCCGTGATGAAGCGTGCCAGCGCCATCGTCACCAACCGCGGTGGGCGCACCTGCCACGCCGCCATCATCGCGCGCGAACTCGGCATTCCCGCGGTCGTGGGTTGTGGCGATGCCACCGAGCACCTCAAGGACGGCACCATCGTGACCGTGAGCTGCGCCGAGGGCGACACCGGCCGCATTTACGACGGCTTGCTCGAGACCGAAGTCACCGAAGTCCAGCGCGGCGAGATGCCCCCGGTGGACGTCAAGATCATGATGAACGTGGGCAACCCCCAGTTGGCCTTTGACTTTGCCCAAGTGCCCAACAGTGGCGTGGGCTTGGCCCGCTTGGAGTTCATCATCAACAACAACATCGGTGTGCACCCCAAGGCCATCTTGGACTACCCCAACATCGACGCTGACCTGAAGAAGGCCGTCGAGTCGGTGGCCCGCGGTCACGCATCGCCCCGCGCTTTCTACGTCGACAAGGTCGCCGAAGGCGTGGCCACGATCGCTGCGGCCTTCTGGCCCAAGCCCGTGATCGTGCGTTTGTCCGACTTCAAGAGCAACGAGTACCGCAAGCTCGTGGGCGGCAGCCGCTACGAGCCGGAAGAAGAGAACCCCATGCTGGGCTTCCGCGGTGCCGCACGATACGTCAGTGAAGAGTTCCGCGAAGCCTTTGCCATGGAGTGCGAGGCTTTGAAGCGCGTGCGCGAAGACATGGGCTTGACCAATGTGCAAGTGATGGTGCCCTTCGTGCGCACTTTGGCCCAAGCCAACCGCGTGACCGAGTTGCTCGCCGACAAAGGCCTCAAGCGCGGCGAAAACGACTTGAAGCTGATCATGATGTGCGAGATCCCCAGCAACGCCGTCTTGGCCAACGACTTCTTGCAGTACTTCGACGGTTTCTCGATCGGCTCCAACGACCTGACCCAGCTGACCTTAGGCTTGGACCGCGATTCCGGTTTGGAGCTCTTGGCCAAAGACTTCGACGAGCGCGACCCCGCCGTCAAGGTCTTGCTGAGCATGGCGATTGCCGCTTGCAAGGCGCAGGGTAAGTACGTGGGCATCTGTGGCCAAGGCCCCAGCGACCACCCCGACTTTGCGCAGTGGTTGCAAGCCGAGGGCATCAACTCGATCTCGCTCAACCCCGATTCGGTGATCGACACCTGGAAGCTGCTGGCCAAAACCCAGCGCTGATCGCTTGTCCTTCAGCAAAAAAGCCGAGCCTTGAGCTCGGCTTTTTTGTGCCCCACACTCACGTAAGTCGCTGGTAAGAGCTCGGGGCACAATGGTCTGGCACTTGTCGTTTCATGCCCCTAGCGCATGTTGATACGGTCGTGTTGCTCATGAACCGCTGGCCTATTTCGACGCAACGCGCGCCCAGGCTTGGCAAAGGGGTCTCGCATTTGAGACAGGTGAGGCAACAGAGGCATGATGCATGCGGACGTGAAGCAGAACATGACACACACAATTTTGATTGCAGATGACGAGCCCAATATGTTGTTGTCACTCGAGTTTTTAATGCAACGAGAAGGCTATAACGTGATCTTGGCGCGTGACGGTCAAGAGGCAATGGACTTGATCGTTCGCGACGTGCCCGATTTGGTTTTGCTCGATGTGATGATGCCCATCAAGACAGGCTTTGATGTGTGTTTTGAAGTGCGCGCCCACAAAGACAACGTCAGTAAAACCCGGATTTTGATGCTCAGCGCCAGAAGTCGCGACACCGACGTGGCCAAGGGCTTGGCCTTGGGCGCCAATGCCTACATGACCAAACCGTTCTCGACCAAAGACCTGGTCACCAAGGTGCAGGCGATGCTGGAGAAGCGGGCATGAAACCTCGGGTCGAGCCCCGCGTGGTCTTGGCCGCTGTTGTGTTGGGGCTGTCGGTCTTGCTCTTGCTGGGCTTGGCCGCGGGCTTGCTGGGGTCGACCTTGAACGATGCCGAGCAGCAGGCTTGGTCGCAGGGGTGGGGTGCGGTGTTGGGCGGCCGTTGGCCGCTGCTGGTCTTGCTTTGGTTGGGGTTCGTGGTGGTCGCCGCGGTCCTGGCGCAGCGGCTGTGGAGCCACTATGTGCAACCCTTGGCGCACATGGTCGATGGCGTGGACGTGTTGCTCAACACCGATGTGTTCAAGCCGGTCGTGTCCAAAGGTACGCCAGAGCACCGGGCCTTGGCCGATCGCATCAACCAGTTGCTGGAGCAGCGCGAGCGTTTGCGGCAAGACATGGACGAGCGCGTGCGCCAAGTCAGCCAAGGCATTGAGCAAGAGCGCAGTCGCTTGGCCGCCTTGATGTCCGAACTCACGCAAAGCGTGGTGGTGTGCAATTTGGATGGCTGCATCTTGCTCTACAACAAGCAAGCGCGTTTGCAGAGCCGCGCTTTGTCGGGTGCGGTGGGCGGTGGCGTGGAGTTGATGGGCTTGGGTCGCTCCATCTACGGCGTGTTCGACCGCAAGTTGGTGGCACACGCGTTGGAGAACATCCAAGAGCGCATGTCACGGGGCGCGGCCTCACCGTCGGCGCAGTTCGTCACCACCACGGCTGCGGGGCAGTTGCTGCGCGTGCAGATGGCCCCGGTGCGCGCGGTGGGCGCGGTGGAGACCCACAGCGCGCTGAGTGGCTTTGTGCTGATGATGGAGAACATCACGCGCGACTTCCAGAGCGAGTCCGCGCGGGATCAGGTGCTCACCACCTTGACCGAGGGCAGCCGATCGTCGCTGGCCAACATGCAAGCGGCCCTGGATATGCTGGATTTTGACGATCTCGACCCCGCCATGCGCAGCCGTTTTCTGGGGGTGATTGGCGAAGAGACCCGGCGAATGAGCCAGCGTTTGGCCGATTTGGAAACCGGCACCACGGCCGACCTCAAAACCCGTTGGCCCATGGAGGACATGCTCGGCGCCGACTTGCTCAAAGCCGCCTTGCGCCAAATGCAGTCGCAACTCCCGGTGCCCACCAGCCTGGCCGAGGTCGACGCTGGCGTGTGGCTCAGGGTCGAGAGTTTTTCCTTGTTGCAAGCGCTGTTGTATTTGGCGGCCCGCTTGGTCGATGAATTCGACGTCAAGTTTTTGCAGCTGCGCTTGAGCCCCGCGACCTTGCCCAGTCACGAAGGGCGTAAGGCCCACCTGGACTTGATTTGGAGTGGCCAGGCCATGAGCACCGAGACGGTGATGAGCTGGGAGCTCGACGCCATGCGACAAGGCACCAACGGCAGCCTGCTGTCGGTGCGCGATGTGGTGGAACGCCACGGCGGCGCGTTCTGGTTTGAGCGCGAACGCACGCGCCACCAAGCATTCTTTCGTTTCTTGTTGCCCTTGGCCAGCCCGAAAGAACCCGTTGATGCGGCCACCTTTGTGCGCAACGACAGCCGCCCCGAGTTTTACGATTTTGATCTGTTCCAAACCACGGCGCAGTCGCTCGAGCTCAATGACCGCTTGCTCACCGAGCTGACCTACACCGTTTTTGACACCGAGACCACGGGCTTGAACCCGTCAGAGGGCGACGAAATCATCCAAATGGGGGCCACGCGCATCGTCAACGGCAAGCTCTTGAGCCAAGAGTGCTTTGACCAATTGGTGGATCCGCAGCGCAGGATCCCAGCGGCCACCATTCCCATCCACGGCATCGAGTCTCACATGGTGGCGGGCAAACCCACGATTGCTCAGGTCTTGCCTTCCTTCCATGGGTTCGCGCAAGACACTGTGCTGGTGGCCCACAACGCGGCGTTTGACATGCGGTTTTTGCAGCTCAAAGAAAAAAGCACCGGCGTGGTGTTCGATCAGCCGGTGCTCGACACCTTGCTCTTGTCGGCCGTGGTGCACCCCAACCAAGCGTCGCACCGTTTGGAGGCCATCGCCGAGCGCTTCAATGTCAAGGTGGTGGGGCGGCACACGGCCATGGGCGACGCCATGGTCACGGCCGAGGTCTTCCTCAAACTCATCCCGCTGTTGGCCGAGAAAGGGATCCGCACCTTGGGCCAGGCGCGCGAGGCGGCCCAAAAAACCTATTACGCGCGATTGACCTACTGAGGGCTCAGAAGCGACCCGCTTGGTAGCGTTGCCCCAAGATGTTCTGAAGGGACTCCACCACGCGAAACGCGTCTTTGAGCTGCGTGCGCTCGAAGTTGGAAATCTCCACAAGGTGCAGGAAGTTGTCGGGTTTTCCTGCCTGCAACATTTGCCGCGCTTGGTGCTGGATGCGCACGCAGGCCAAAAATTCCAAAGCATCGCGCAGATCGCGCGCGCTTTGTTCGCTGATGGCACCGCTGGCGGCCGCGCTTTCCAAACGATCGTGCGTGTTGACCGCGGTGTCGCCACCGGCCAAGGCGTAGACACGGGCCAAATCCACGATGGGCACGATGCCGTTGTGTTTAAGGTCGATGGTGCCTCGGTTGGCTCCGCTGCGGATGGTGCTCAGTCCATTGAACCAATTCAGGGGAGGGCGGTGGGTGAGGGCGTTGCCCACCATGTGGGCCAAGAAAATGCTGTTGCCTTGCGTGCGCTGCAAAACTTCGCGGTGGAGGTCCTCTGCCATGGCCATGTTGCCGTGGATGGCGCGCCAGTCGAACCACACACAGGTGAGCATGAGCGACTTGGGGTCGGGTTGTGAGGTCCAACGGGCGAACAGGTCGAGCCACTGCTGGCGTGGCAAGCGCCAAGTTGGCGTCATGGCCATCATCTCGCCGGGGCAGTGGATGTAGCCACAGGCGTCCAAGCCGTCGCAGACAAAGGTCGCCAAGGCTTTGAAGTACTCGCCATGCCGGGCTTCCTTGTAATGGTCGTCGAGCACCAGGCAGTTGTCTTGGTCGGTCTTGGCGGTTTGTTCGCTGCGGGCTTGCGAGCCCGCGGCCACCCACACGAAGTCGATCGGGGCGGGGCCCAATTGGGCTTCACCGAGTTGAAGCAAGCGCGTGGTCAAGGCGTCGGTGATGGCGGTGATGATGTGGCCGGTGTTGTAGGCCGAGGCATCGGCCGCCGCCAAGTTCTGTTGCAGGCGTTTGACTTTGACGGCCACCTGCTGCAGGCCTGCGATGGTGGTCTGCTTGTAAATGTCACCAGCCATGTAAACGGCCGAAGTGCTGTGCTGCTCGGTCAGGTCGGTGGCCGTGATCATGCCCACCACTTGTAAGCCGTCGAGCACTGGCACGTGGTGGATGTTGTGGCGCGCCATCAGCAGCAAGGCGTCAAAGGCGGGGGCTTTGATGTCCACCGACAAGGGCGCCAAGGTGGCGATGTCGGCGATGGGCCGCTGAATGTCCATGCCCATGGCCACCACGCGGTTGCGCAAATCGCGGTCCGTGATCAGGCCAAACAGCGTGCCTTGTTCTTCGATCAGCACGGAAGAAACGCGCAACTCGCTCATGAGTTGGGCGGCCGCTTGGATGCTGGTGCTCGGCGGCAAGGTGATCGGCGTGCGTTTGATGAGTTGGCGCACCGGCGTGGTCATCAAGTTCAAGGCGGGGTCGCTGCTGGATGGGGTGTGCATGAAACCATCCTACACCGCCCCAAGGGGCCGGTTCGCGGGTAATCCCTGAGGCTCATTGGCCCGAGATTGGGCCCGGCGTGGGCTTTTGTCAGAACGCGGTAAGGTGCCCAAACAGAATGAATCCATGGTGTTTTCTTTTTCATTGGGTCGGGCTCAACACTGGATCGCAGTCCCGTGCTGTGGGTGATCGTGACTGCGGGCGTGGCCCGCTGTTTGGCATGAATCGCGGTGTTGAACGCGCATGGACGGCGTTGCGTTGGCGACTGCGCTTGACGCTGGTCTTGTGGTGGGGGCGACCCGCCCCCGTTCTGGCCTGTGTGGCTGGTTGGCTCCAAGCCCAGCCCGAGCACCCTCACGCCTTGGCCACGCAAGCCCATTGGCTGGTCCAGACGAAGGACCTGCGCGGTGCCGCACACGTGTTGCTGCGTTTGCGGCTGTTGCAGCCGCAGGTGGCCGCGCATGCGTTCAACCTGGGGTTTGCGCTGCATGGCTTGGCGCTTTGGCGCGAGGCCCAATCGGCCTTCGAGGACGCGATACAGCTCAACCCATTGCTGGACCGGGCTTGGTACGGCTTGGGTGTGGTGCGCCTTGAGTTGGATGACCTCTCGGGTGCCGAGCAGGCCTTGCGCCGCAACACCGAGTTGCAACCCATGAGCCCCTTGGCTTGGTACCAGTTGGCGCACCTGCACCACGAACGCGGCGAGCTCGCGCAAGCGCATGACCTGCTGTGCCATTTGCGCAGCTTCGAGCCTCGGGTGGCGCGTCAGTTGGAGCGCGAATGGACGGCGGTGTCGGCATGAGCAGCACGCCCACGCCCGAGACCTTGCGCCGCTACTGGTGCACCAATTTGCGTTGGATTTCAGGCCTGATGCTGGTGTGGTTCGTGGTGAGTTTTGTTCTGGTGTTTTTTGCCCGTGACCTGAATTTTCCGTTCATGGGTTGGCCCTTCAGCTTTTGGGTGGCGGCACAAGGCTCTTTATTGGTCTATGCGGCTTTGGTGGCGGTTTACGCTTGGGCCATGCACCGTACCGATGTGTCGCACGGTGTTCAAGAGCGTGAGGACTGAAGGCGTGTCAGCCTTGCCCACCATGAACCGCGCGGCACTGGCCAAAGCGCTGTTTCGCGCCCAGCTCAACAAGGTCTACCGCTGGTACACGGGTGGGTTTTTCTGCTTCGTGTTGGCGTTGGCGTTGCTGGAGCAGTGGGGACTGTCGCGCGAATGGATCGGCTTTGGGTTTTTGTTCGCCACCATCGGTTCGTACGCGGCTATCGGGATCATGAGCCGCACCACCGACGCGGCCGAATACTACGTGGCAGGGCGGCGCGTGCCGGCCATCTACAACGGTATGGCCACGGGGGCGGACTGGATGTCGGCGGCGTCCTTCATTGGTTTGGCGGGCACTTTGTATTTGCAGGGTTTCAATGGTTTGGCGTTTGTGATGGGCTGGACTGGGGGCTACTGCTTGGTGGCCTTTTTCCTGGCACCGTACCTTCGCAAATTTGGCCAATACACCATCCCCGATTTTTTGGGTGAACGCTACGGTGGACGTGCTCCGCGCTTGCTGGGCATTGCCGCGGCCATTGCCTGTTCGTTCATTTATGTGGTGGCACAAATTTATGGCGTGGGCCTGATCACCTCTCGCTTGACCGGAGTGGCTTTCGAGCTCGGTGTTTTCTTGGGGCTGGGCGGTATTTTGGTGTGTTCATTTCTGGGCGGTATGCGCGCGGTCACGTGGACGCAAGTGGCTCAGTACGTGGTTTTGATCGCTGCCTACATGACACCGGTGGTGTGGTTGTCGGTCAAGCAAACCCAAGTGCCGCTGCCGCAGCTGGTCTATGGTCAGCAGCTGCAACAGGTCACGGCCCAAGAGCAGCGCTTGAGCCAAGACCCCAAAGAGTTGGAGGTGCAAGCCTTGTACCGCGAGCGCGCGCAAGAGCTCGCGGTACGGTTGGAGAACCCGGTTCAAGCCTTGGCCGACGAGCGTCGCAGTGCCCAAGAGCGCATCAACCAATTGCGAGCCAGTGAGGCCAAACCCGCGGACTTGGCGCAAGCCGACAAGCGTTTGTCGGCTTTGCCCAAAAGTGACATCGCGGCCGAGGCTTTGTGGCGCCAACAAAAGACCCAGGCCGACACCAAATCGCAGCCGCTCAACGGCATGGCCCCCCATGCCCAACAATTTTTGGGCGACCCTGATGGCACCGAAGCCGAACGTGAGCTTTTTGACGTCTCGCGGCGCAACTTCATGGCCTTGGTGTTTTGTTTGATGGTGGGCACAGCCGCTTTGCCGCACATCCTCATGCGCTACTACACCGTGCCCAGCGTGCGCGAAGCGCGCGAGTCCGTGGGCTGGTCTTTGCTGTTCATCATCTTGCTCTACATCACCGCGCCGGCTTTGGCGGTGATGGTGAAGTTTGAGGTTTTCCACGTGTTGGTGGGCACACCGTTCAACGAACTTCCAGCGTGGTTGGCGGCTTGGAACAAGGTGGACCCAAGTCTCTTGTCCATCACCGACATCAACCTCGACGGGATCTTGCAGCTCAATGAGTTGACCATTGGCGGCGACATCGTTGTGCTGGCCATGCCGGAGATCGCGGGTTTGCCGTATGTGATCTCGGGTTTGGTGGCCGCGGGTGGTTTGGCCGCGGCCTTGTCCACCGCCGACGGCTTGCTCTTGACCATCGCCAACGCCCTGAGCCACGACCTCTATTACAAAATGATCGATCCCAACGCCTCCACCGTGCGCCGGGTGACGATTTCCAAGGTGCTCTTGTTGGTGGTGGCCTTGTTGGCCGCTTATGTGGCGGCACAAAAACCCGCTGATATTTTATTTTTGGTGGCTGCCGCGTTTTCGATTGCCGCGGCGGCATTTTTCCCGGCCTTGGTCTTGGGGATCTTTTGGCGACGTGCCACGGGCGTCGCGGCGACCCTGGGCATGATCTCGGGAGTCAGCATCACTTTGTATTACATGTCCACCACCCAGTCTTGGTTGCGCGAGGTGTTCGGGGTGACGGCGCCGTTGGAGCTGTGGTGGGGCATTCAGCCGATTGCCGCGGGCGTTTTTGGGGTGCCCCTGGGTTTTGTGGTGATGTTTTTGGTGAGCTGGGTCACGCCGGCGCCGCGCCGAGCCGAGCGCGAGTGGGTGGAGTTTGTGCGCTACCCCAACCTGAAGGGGCCGAAAAGCGGACGGGGCGGCTGAAGTTTGCTAGAATCATGGGCTTGCCTTGCCGTACCCCTTGTCGACGCTGGGGGCGGCTTTTTTCATCCACAAGGAGAGTCTATGCGTCATTACGAAATCGTCATGCTGATCCACCCGGATCAAAGCGAGCAAGTTGCAGCCATGCTGGAACGCTACAAGGGCATGATCACCGCCGGCGGTGGCAAGATCCACCGCGTTGAAGACTGGGGCCGTCGTCAGATGGCTTACCAAATCAACAAGCTGTCCAAGGCCCACTACCTGTGCCTGAACATCGAAGCCGACCAGGCCGTGATGGGTGAGCTAGAGCACGCCTTCAAGTTCAACGATGCCGTGTTGCGTCAGCTGACCGTGTTGAAGAAGAAAGCCGAAACCGGCCCTTCTTCGATGATGAAGTCGGTCGAGCGTGAAGAAGCACGCAAGTCGCAACAACAACCGCAGGAACACGCCGCTTAAGGCTGCCTGCGCGACACGTCAGAAAGGGTGAACGCACTCCAATTGTCCGCCACCGTGGTTCAGGTTCAAAGCCTGCGTTACACACCGGCCGGCATCCCCGTCATCAATTTGGTGCTTGAGCACGAATCGGTGGCCTTGGAGCTCGACACACCCCGTCAGGTGAAGCTGCAACTGAGGGCCGTGGCCTTCGGTGCCCAAGCCGAAACCTTGTCCCGACAGGGGCTCGATTCGGTTTGTGAGTTTCACGGATTTCTGGCCAATGCGCGCAACAGCAAAGGCGTTGTGTTTCACATCCAAGATTTCAGCAAGACATAGGAAGGCCCATCATGGCTGCACCCAAACGTTTCAACAAAGACAAGCGCCCCAAGCGCAACACCCAATCGCTGCTCTTCAAGCGCAAGCGTTTCTGCCGCTTCACCGTGGCCAACGTGGAAGAAGTGGACTACAAAGACGTCGACGTTCTGCGTGACTTCATTGCCGAAAACGGCAAGATCATCCCCGCGCGCCTGACCGGCACCCGCGCGATTTACCAACGTCAGGTGGACACCGCCATCAAGCGTGCGCGCTTCTTGGCCATGTTGCCTTACAGCGACCAGCACCGCGTCTGAAAGAGAGCCTGACATGCAAATCATCCTGCTCGACAAAGTTGTCAACCTCGGCGCCTTGGGCGATGTGGTCAAAGTCAAAGACGGTTACGCCCGTAACTTTTTGATCCCTTCGGGCCGTGCCCGTCGCGCCACCCAAACCGCCATCGCCGAATTCGAAGCACGCCGTGCCGAACTCGAAAAAGCCGCCGCCGCCAAATTGGCCGAAGCCCAAGCTTTGGGCGAAAAAGTCGGTGGTACCGTCCTCAAGCTGACCCAAAAGGCCGGCGTGGATGGTCGCTTGTTCGGTTCTGTGACCAACCACGACATCGCCGATGGCTTGAACAAGCTTGGCTTTGCGGTGGCCAAGTCGCAAATCCGCATGCCCCACGGTCCCTTGAAGTTGGTCGGTGAATACACCGTCAACGTGTCGCTGCACACCGACGTGTCGGCGGAAGTGGCCATTCAGGTGATCGGCGAGACCGCCTAAGACCTTCTCGGTCTGAAAATCAGCCGCAGACCCCTAGCGGGGTGCTGCGGCTTTTTTGTGCGTGTGTCACGGGGTTATCCCATTGAATTCCCCCGAATTTCCCCCGCCCGTACACGACTTGTCCACAGGCTTATCCCGTGACGAGAGCTGCCGCTGCGCGTAACATGGATGGCTTCACAGGATTGCCATGTCTGCCATTTTTAACAGCCCTTTTCCCCCGTTCGACCCCCTGATGGGCGATGGCGATGTCCCAATGGACCGTCAGATCGCGCAGCTGCGCGTGCCGCCGCATTCCTTGGAGGCCGAGTTCAGTGTGTTGGGTGGTTTGTTGCTGGACAACGGGGCTTGGGACCGTGTGTCCGACCTGATCCAAGAGGCCGATTTTTACAGCTACGAGCACCGATTGGCCTATGGCGCCGTGGAGAAGCTCATCAACGCCAACAAGCCCGCCGACGTCATCACGGTGTACGAACACCTGCAAAGCCAAGGCAAGGCCACCGAAGTCGGCGGTTTGGCCTATTTGAACGCCTTGGCGCAGTACGTGCCCAGTGCGGCCAACATCCGGCGTTATGCTGAGATCGTTCGCGAGCGCGCCATTTTGCGCAAACTCGTCACCGCCAGCGACGAAATCGCCACCGCCGCCTTCAATACGCAAGGTCGTCCAGTTGACAAAATTTTGGACGAGGCCGAACAGAAAATCTTCCATATCGGCGAAGAAGGTTCGCGCATGCAGGAGGGCTTCCAAGGCATGGACAAGTTGGTGGTGGAGTTGCTCGACCGGGTGGAGGAAATGGCCGCCAACCCCAATGACATCACCGGCGTGCCCACCGGCTTTGTGGACTTGGACCGCATGACCGCGGGCCTGCAAGCCGGTGACTTGGTGGTCTTGGCTGCGCGCCCCTCCATGGGCAAGACGGCATTTGCCATCAACATCGCTGAGCATGTGGCCTTGAACGAGGGCTTGCCGGTGGCGGTGTTCTCCATGGAAATGGGGGCCTCTCAGTTGGCGGTTCGTATCGTGGGCTCGATCGGGCGCATCAACCAAACCCACTTGCGCAACGGCAAACTCACCGATGACGAATGGCCACGGCTGAGCGAAGCCATTGAGAAGCTGCGCAACGTGTCGCTGCACATCGACGAGACGCCTGGTCTGACGGCCAGCGTGTTGCGCGCCAATGCTCGGCGCTTGGCTCGCAAGTGCGGCAAGCTGGGGCTGATCGTGGTGGACTATTTGCAGCTCATGAGCGGCAACGGCTCCGAGGGTGACAACCGCGCCTCCGAACTCGGCGAAATCTCCCGGGGTTTGAAGATGTTGGCCAAAGAGCTGCAGTGCCCCATCATCGCTCTGTCGCAGCTCAACCGCAGCGTGGAGACCCGCACCGACAAACGCCCCATGATGAGCGATTTGCGCGAATCGGGCGCCATCGAGCAAGACGCGGACATCATCATGTTCATTTACCGCGACGAGTACTACACCCGCGACGCGTGCAAAGAGCCCGGCGTGGCCGAGATCATCATCGGTAAGCAACGAAACGGCCCCACTGGCGTGGTCAAACTGGCCTTCTTGAACCAGCTGACCCGCTTTGAAAGCTTGGCCGGCGGCGGCGATTTCTGATCGCCGCTCGCTCGTGACGCTGAGCGTGCTTAGAGCACGTCGCTGGCGAAGTCCGCCAAGCGCGAACGCTCGCCGCGCGCCAAGGTGATGTGCCCACCGTGCGGCCAGCCCTTGAAGCGGTCCACCGCGAACGTCAGGCCCGATGAGCCTTCGGTCAGGTAGGGCGTGTCGATCTGAGCCAAGTTGCCCATGCAAATGATCTTGGTGCCAGGGCCAGCGCGGGTGATGAGCGTCTTCATTTGCTTGGGCGTGAGGTTTTGCGCCTCGTCGATGATCACGTACTTGTTCATGAAGGTGCGACCGCGCATGAAGTTCATGCTCTTGATCTTGATGCGGCTCTTGATGAGCTCGTTGGTGGCCGCGCGGCCCCACTCACCGGCGTTGCCGCCGTCGCCTTTGGCCAAAAACTCCAGGTTGTCGTCCAAGGCGCCCATCCATGGCCCCATTTTTTCTTCTTCGGTGCCAGGCAAAAAGCCAATGTCCTCGCCCACGCTCACGGTGGCGCGGGTCATGATGATCTCGGTGTAGCGGCGGTCATCCAGCACCTGTGTCAAGCCCGCTGCCAGTGCCATGAGGGTTTTTCCCGTGCCCGCCGTGCCCGTGAGGGTGACGAAATCGATCTCGGGGTCCATCAGCATGTTCATCGCGAAGTTCTGCTCGCGGTTGCGGCTGGTCACGCCCCAGACCGCGTTTTTGAGGTGCGCGTGGTCTTTGAGGGTGCGCAAGACCGCGGTTTTGCCTTGTATTTCCGTGACCCGTGCGTAAAGCGAGGGCTCTCCGGGGGCTTCGAAATACACGAACTGGTTGATGTGGAACTGCGCCACCGACGGGCCGCTGACGCGGTAGTAGGTGTGGCTGGCGTTTTGCCAGCTCTCGATGGTTTTGCTTTGGCGTGTCCAGAAGTCGCTGGGTAGCGCCAAGGCGCCCGAATAGAGCAACTCGCCATCGTCCAGCGTCTTGTCGTTTTCATAGTCTTCCGCAGCCAAGCCCAGTGCGCGGGCTTTGACGCGCATGTTGATGTCTTTGGACACCAAGATGACTTCACGTTGCGGGAATTTTTCTCTAAGGGCTTGAACCACCCCCAAAATTTGGTTGTCGGCCTTGCCTTGGGGCAGGCTGCTGGGCAGCTGGTTGTTCAGCGGCTCGGTTTGGAAGAACATCACGCCGCGCGCAGCAGTGTGGCCGGTGCTGGCCAAGGGGATCCCTTGAATCAGATCACCACCTTGTTGGGCGACCAAGGCGTCCAAGGTCCGGCTGGTTTGCCGGCCATTGCGAGCCACTTCGGTCATGCCTTTTTTGTGTCCGTCTAGCTCTTCAAGCACGATCATGGGCAAGAAGATGTCGTGCTCTTCAAAGCGGAACAGGCTCATCGGGTCGTGCAGCAACACGTTGGTGTCGAGCACGAACAGGCGGGTGGGGCCACTGCGCGGGCCACGGCGTTTGTTGGGTACCGGGCTGGTTTTGCTGGCGGTTACGGCAGCGGTTGCGGCCACGGGGATGGGGGCCGAGGCGGGTTCTGGGTGGCGTGGGGCGGGTTTGGCCTGCGGTGCTTCGCGGTGTTTGGCCGGAACGTTGCGTGGCGCGCTGGGCTCAGCCGCCTTCAGCGGCGCAGGCGACTCGGCCGAAACGCCATAAGCGGATGGGGACACTCGGGCGGCGCGCTGGGTGGGGGCTGGAGGCAGTGGCATGAAGCGGTCTGTTCAGTGAGGAAAGAAGGGGCAAGCCCAAAAACAAAAAGCCGCCGGACGGGCCGGGCGGCTTGATGGGAGGTGTGCGGATTGCGGGAGGCGCAAGATCATGAAAAACATTATGCATGACGACCGTGACGGTGCTTGACCGATGAGCCAAGCGGGGCCATTGCCCCGACTGGGCCCACGCCATCAACCCGCTTTTTTCAAGGCCTTGACGGCTTTGAGCACTTCTTCGACGTGACCTGGCACTTTCAGGCCGCGCCACTCTTGTTTGAGCACGCCGTCGGGGCCGAGCAAGAAGGTACTGCGCTCGATGCCCTTGACCTTTTTGCCGTACATGATCTTGTTTTTCACCACGCCGAACATGTGACACATTTTTTCTTCGGTGTCGGCGATCAGCTCAAACGGCAGCTCGAGCTTGGTTTTGAAGTCGTCGTGGGACTTCATGTTGTCGCGCGAGACACCAAAGACTTGAGCGCCGGCTTTGACGAAATCTTTGTATTTGTCCCGAAACTGCATGGCTTCGGTGGTGCAACCGGGGGTGTTGTCCTTGGGGTAGAAGTACAAAATCACCGTTTGACCCAAATGGGTTTGGTTGCTGACCTTGACGCCGCCGGTGGCCTGAGCCTCGAATTCTGGGATGGGTTTGTTGACAACAACTGCCATATTCTGTGCGTGCCCTGACGATATAAAAATGGTGCTTCTGGGCGGCTGGCTCATCAGCCCGTCCCCCAACCCTTGTGAGGTTTGGCGATTGTTTTGGCATTTATGCCCCTACAAACTGCCAACGAAACAATCCAGTATTTTAACCTGTTTGAGTCAGTCGCTCTTGGGTGGCGGCGGATTGAGCAGGGCCAAGACCACCCGACGGCCTTCGGCGGCCAAGATGTTGTAGGTGCGACAGGCCGCCGGGGTGTCCATGGTTTCCACCCCAATGCCTTGTCTCATCAGGCCTTGCAGGGCGCTGGGGTGCGGAAAGGTCAGCCGAGGGCCACTGCCGAAGAGCACCAACTCGGGGGGCAAATCGTCCGTCTGGGACAAAGCCGAGAAGTCCTCGGTGCTCGGGATGTTTGTGACGCGTTGCCAAGGGTGTCGCACCCCGCTGGCGCTGAGCACCCAGTCGCCCTCGTGGCGCTGGCCATCGATGGCGACCCAACCCTGACCGTGGGCGGTGACGACGGGGGTGTCGGAGCGGTCGGCATGCAGTTTCATGGTGGGGTCGGCGGGCAAAAACAGCGCGGTTCTGTGGTTAAATTGAAAGCTTTTCGGCCCTCAGAGCCGCCTAATATACCGCCGACATCGCGACCGCCGGGAGGCCTCTTTTGAAAACCATTCGCAAATCCGCCAAATTGGCCAATGTCCTGTACGACGTGCGAGGCCCCATCGTCGAAGTGGCCAAGCAAATGGAGGACGAGGGCCAAAAAATCATCAAACTCAACATCGGCAACTTGGCGCCGTTTGGCTTTGATGCTCCCGAAGAAATCCAACTGGACATGATCCGCAACCTGCCCAATTCATCGGGCTATTCGGACAGCAAAGGCATTTTTTCGGCCCGCAAAGCCGTCATGCACGAAACCCAGAAGCAGGGCATTTCGGGTGTCGGTTTGGACGATATTTATTTGGGCAATGGTGCGAGCGAGCTCATCAGCATGGCCACCATGGCCTTGCTCGACGTTGACGATGAGGTCTTGGTGCCGTCGCCCGACTATCCGCTGTGGACCGCCGCGGTCAGCTTGGCCGGTGGGCGGCCTGTGCACTATGAGTGTGATGAGGCCAATGGCTGGATGCCCAATTTGGCCGATATTCGCGCCAAGATCACCCCACGCACCAAAGGCTTGGTGGTCATCAACCCCAACAACCCCACGGGCGCACTTTACAACGTCGAGTTGTTGCAGGTCTTGGTCGAGTTGGCGCGCGAGCACGGTTTGGTGCTTTTGGCCGATGAGGTCTACGACAAGGTTTTGTACGAAGACGCACAGCACACAGCCATCGCCAGCCTGTCCACCGATGTGCTGACCATCACCTTCAACTCGCTGTCCAAGTCTTACCGCGCTTGCGGTTACCGCGCTGGCTGGATGGTGGTCTCGGGCGACAAGCGCGTGGCGCGCGACTACCTTGAAGGCGTGAACATGTTGGCCAACATGAAGTTGGGCTCCAATGTGCCAGGCCAGTTCGCGATTCAAACCGCACTCGGTGGTTACCAGAGCATCAACGATTTGACCAAGGCTGGCGGGCGCTTGCGCCGCCAGCGCGACTTGGCTTATGAGCTCATCACCGCCATTCCCGGCGTGACCTGCGTCAAGCCCAAGGCCGCGTTGTACATGTTTCCCAAGCTCGATCCTGTGATGTACCCGATCGAGGACGATCGTCAGTTTTTCATGCAAGTGCTCAAAGCCACCCGCGTCATGCTGGTGCAGGGTTCGGGCTTTAACTTCCCCGACCAGCAGCATTTCCGCATTGTGTTTTTGCCGCACGAAGCCGATTTGCGCGAAGCCATTGAGCGATTGGCGCAGTTCTTGGCGAACTGGCGCTTGAGACATGGGGCCGCCAAGGCCTGATTTATTTATTGAGCAAATGGAACAGATGAAAGCAATACAAGTCGGCGTGATGGGTTTGGGCACCGTGGGTGGCGGTGTGTTTGAGGTGTTGCGTCGCAACCAAGAAGAAATTCGCCGTCGCGCAGGCCGCGGCATTGAGGTCACCATGGTGAGCCGCCGTGACGTGGCCAAGGCCCGTGCCATGGTGGGCGATGCCGCGCAAGTCGTGGCCGATCCACGCGCCATCATCGCCAACCCCGATATCGACATCGTCGTGGAGTTGATCGGTGGTTACGGCTTGGCGCGCGAGTTGGTGCTGGAGGCCATTGCCGCGGGTAAACACGTGGTCACCGCCAACAAAGCCTTGCTCGCCGTGCACGGCACCGAAATTTTTGAAGCCGCTCGCGCCAAGGGGGTGATGGTGGCCTTTGAAGCCGCGGTGGCCGGTGGCATCCCCATCATCAAAGCCCTGCGCGAAGGCCTCACCGCCAACCGCATCCAATGGCTCGCTGGCATCATCAACGGCACGACCAACTTCATCTTGTCGGAGATGCGCGACAAAGGCTTGGACTTCGACGTGGTGCTCCAAGAAGCGCAGCGATTGGGTTATGCCGAGGCCGATCCGACTTTCGATATTGAAGGGGTAGACGCGGCGCACAAGGTCACGATCATGAGTGCCATCGCGTTCGGCATACCGGTGCAGTTCGACAAGGCCTACATCGAGGGCATCACGCAGCTGGGCGCCGCCGACATCCGTTACGCCGAGCAACTCGGCTACCGCATCAAACTCTTGGGCATCACCAAGCGCCGCGACAGTGGCATTGAGTTGCGTGTGCATCCCACCTTGGTCCCGTCCAAGCGGCTGATCGCCAACGTGGAGGGCGCGATGAACGCCGTGGTGGTGCAGGGCGATGCCGTGGGCAGCACCCTGTACTACGGCAAGGGCGCGGGCAGCGAGCCCACCGCCAGCGCCGTGATTGCCGACTTGGTCGACGTGACCCGCCTGCACACCGCCGATCCGCTAAACCGCGTGCCGCACCTGGCCTTCCAGCCCGACGCCATGAGCCCCTTGGCGATTTTGCCCATGGACGATGTGGTCACCAGCTATTACCTGCGCTTGCGCGTGGCCGATCAGGCCGGTGTCTTGGCCAAGGTCACCGGCATTTTGGCGGCGGCCAACATCAGCATCGATGCGGTCTTGCAGCGCGAGGCCGACGAGGTCTGCGCCGAGGGCGGCGAGCCCCAAACCGACGTCATCATCCTCACCCACGACACGTGCGAAGGCACGATGAACGCCGCGCTGGCGCACATGCAGGCCTTGCCCACCGTGCTCGCACCCATCACCCGCATCCGCAAAGAAGAATTGAACTGAACATGTTGTACCTGAGTACCCGAGGTCACCCTGATCGCAAACGCTTTTGTCAAATCCTGCTCGAAGGCTTGGCGCCCGATGGTGGTCTGTACCTGCCCGAGTCTTACCCCCAAGTCAATGCCGCCAGCTTGGCGCGTATGCGCTCGGCTTTAAAAAATCAGGGCTACGCCGCTTTGGCGCATGAGGTTTTGTCCCTCTACATCGACGACATCCCCGCCGATGACCTGCGCGCCTTGTGCGCCAAGACCTACACCGCCGAGGTGTTTGGCACTCTCGAGATCGTGCCTTTAAAGAAGCTCGAAGACGGGGTGTGTTTGGAAGCCTTGTCCAACGGCCCCACCTTGGCCTTCAAAGACATGGCCATGCAGTTGCTGGGCAACCTCTTTGAATACGAGTTGGCGCGACGTGGCGAGCAGCTCAACATCTTGGGTGCGACCAGCGGCGACACCGGCAGCGCGGCCGAATACGCCATGCGCGGCAAGCAGGGCGTGCGCGTGTTCATGCTCAGCCCGCACGGCCGCATGAGCGCGTTCCAGCAAGCGCAGATGTTCAGCCTGATGGACGAGAACATCCACAACATCGCCATCGAAGGCGTGTTCGACGATTGCCAAGACATCGTCAAAAACGTCAGCAACGACCACGCGTTCAAGCAGCAATTCAAGATCGGCACGGTCAACTCCATCAACTGGGCGCGGCTGCTGGCGCAGGTGGTGTATTACTTCGCTGGCTACTTCCAATCCACGCAAAACGATTCGCAACGCGTCAGCTTCAGCGTACCCTCTGGCAACTTCGGCAATGTGTGCGCTGGCCACGTGGCGCGGCAAATGGGTTTACCCATCGACCGCCTGATCGTGGCCACCAACGAAAACGACGTGCTCGATGAGTTCTTCCGCACCGGTGTTTACCGCGTGCGCGGCAGCGCCGACACCTTCGAGACCTCCAGCCCTTCGATGGACATTTCCAAGGCCAGCAACTTCGAGCGCTTTGTGTTCGATTTGCTTGGCCGCGACGGTGCCCGCGTGGCCGATTTGTTCGGCCCGCAACTCGCGCGCCAAGGCCGCTTCGATGTGTCGGCCGACCCCTCGTTCGCGCAAGCCCGCACGCGCTATGGCTTTGTCAGCGGCAAGAGCACCCACGCCAACCGCTTGGCCACCATCCGTGACACCTTCGAGCGTTTTGGCGTGACCATCGACCCCCACACCGCCGACGGCCTGAAGGTCGCGCGCGAGCAGCGCGTACCGGGTCAAACGGTGGTGATCTTGGAAACAGCATTGCCCATCAAGTTTGCCGAAACCATGCGCGAGGCCTTGGGACGAGACCCCGAGCGACCCGCTCATTTTGACGGTATCGAAAACTTGCCCAAGCGCGTCTTGGTCATGCCCGCCAACACCGATCAAGTCAAGGCGTTCGTGCGCGCCCATTGCCCCACACCATGAACACCCGCGGCCCTGCCCTGATGACCCTCGAAGAGGCCTTGCAGCGGGTCTTGGACGCCGCAGCACCCCTGGGTCGCAGAGAGTTTGTGCCGCTCTTGCAAGCCGATGGCCGTGTCTTGGCGCAAGACGTGGTCTCTGAATTGCAGGTGCCCCCGAACGACAACTCGGCCATGGACGGTTACGCCGTGCGCGCCGCTGAGGTCGTGGTGGGCCAATCGGCCACGGTGTCGCAGCGCATCGCGGCCGGTCACGCCGCCAGCCCCTTGTTGCCCAGTACCTGTGCGCGCATCTTCACCGGTGCGCCCATGCCGGCCGGTGCCGATGCGGTGGTGATGCAAGAAGACGTCGAGGCCTTAGACGGCCAGGTGCGTTGGCTCAAGCCCGCCACGCCCGGCACCCACGTGCGCCGCGCCGGTGAAGACGTGGCGCTGGGCGCCTTGGTCTTGCGCGCGGGCGACCGCCTCACGCCCGCGGGTGTGGGCTTGGCGGCCAGTTTGGGTGTGGCCCAGCTGTGTGTGGCCCAGCGTCCCCGCGTGGCCCTATTGACCACCGGCGACGAGCTGGTCATGCCCGGCACCACCGCCCCGCGCGACATGGCCCCCGGCCACATTTACAACAGCAACCGTTTCGTGCTCAGCAGCTTGCTGCAGCGATTGGGTTGTGAGGTTTCGGACTTGGGCAATGTGCCCGACAGCCGAGACGCCACCGTGGCGGCCCTGCGCGACGCTGCCCAGCACCACGACCTGATCCTCAGCAGCGGCGGGGTGTCGGTGGGCGAAGAAGATCACGTCAAGCCGGCCGTGCAGGCGCTGGGTTCGTTGGACCTGTGGCAAGTGGCCATGAAGCCGGGCAAGCCCTTTGCGCTGGGGCGAGTTCGCGCCAAGGAGGGCGCACCGGCTTGCCACTTCATCGGCTTGCCGGGCAACCCGGTGTCGAGTTGGGCCACCTTGCTCTTGTTGGTGCACCCCTTTGTGCGCCGCTTGCAAGGTGCCAGCACCGGCCTGGGCTTGCCCACGCCGCTGGCCTTGCCCGCGCATTTCGATTGGCCCCGGGCAGACAAGCGGCGCGAGTTTTTGCGCGTGCGCCGCAACGCCCAAGGTGGCCTGGACGTGTTCCCCAACCAAAGCTCGGGCGTCTTGACCTCGGCGTTTTGGGCCGATGGTTTGGTGGACAACCCCGCGGGCACGACGATTGCGCACGGACAAACCGTGCACTACCTGCCCTTGGCCGATTGGGGCGTTTGAAGGCCACACCATGAACATCACCTTGCGCTACTTCGCCTCCATCCGAGAAGCCTTGGGCACCAGCAGCCAAGCCTGGCAAACCCAGGCCGGCACGGTCGCGGCCTTGCGCGACGAGTTGATGGCGCAGGGCGGCGCTTACCCTGAGGCCTTGGCGCGTGGCAAGGCCATTCGCGTGGCGGTCAACCAGGTCATGACCGACGAAAGTGCGGCAATCAACGAGGGTGCCGAGGTCGCGTTTTTCCCACCGGTCACCGGCGGCTGAACGACATGGCACAGCCTTCACGCGTCTCGATCCAAACCGCCGACTTCGACGCTGGCCAAGAACAGGCGCGTTTGCGCGCGGGCGATGGCCGTGTGGGCGCGGTGTGCACGTTTTTGGGCACGGTGCGTGATCGCAACGGCGGCGATGCGGTCTCCAGCATGGAGCTCGAACACTACCCCGGCATGACCGAACAGGCCATCGAGGCCATGATCGACCAGGCCATGGCTCGCTTTGACATCGTGGCCGCGCGCGTGATCCACCGCGTGGGCTTGCTGCAGCCCACCGACCAAATCGTGTGGGTCGGTGTGAGCTCGGCCCACCGGGGCCAGAGTTTTCAGGCCTGCGAGTTTTTGATGGACTACCTCAAAACCCAAGCGCCGTTCTGGAAAAAAGAGCAAACACCCACCGGCGCGCACTGGGTGGACGCCCGTGAGAGCGATGACGCGGCGTTGGCGCGCTGGGGCATCCAAGCCCGCAACGCTTGAGCCTCGGGGCGAGCGGCCCCTTGAAATCGGCCCAAACGGCCGCATGTGCACCCCATCAACGATTGAGGAGCGAACGACATGCGTATGGACAAACTCACCACCAAATTCCAAGAAGCCCTGAGCGACGCGCAGAGCTTGGCCTTGGGGTCGGACCATGCTTATATCGAGCCAGCACACCTCTTGCTCGCCATGCTGCGCCAAGCCGACGGCCCAGGTGCTTTGCTTTCGCGCGCGGGCGTCAATTTGGGCGGCTTGACGGCCGCCACCGAGGCGATGGTCAAGCGTTTGCCCGAGGTGCAGGGCCAAGAGCAGGTGCAGCCCAGCGCCGAGCTGGGCAAGCTCTTGCAGGCCACCGAAAAAGAAGCGATCAAACGCGGCGACGCCTTCATCGCCAGCGAGTTGTTCTTGCTGGCCATCACGGACAGCAAAGGCGAGTTGGCCCGCTTGGGCAACGAGCACGGCCTGTCGCGCAAAAGCCTGGACGCCGCCATCGTCGCCGTGCGCGGTGGCCAAAAGATGGACAGCCCCGAGGCCGAAGGCCAGCGCGAGGCCTTGAAAAAATACACCCTGGACCTCACGGAGCGCGCTCGCAAGGGCAAACTCGACCCGGTGATTGGCCGCGATGACGAGATCCGCCGCGCGATTCAGGTGCTGCAGCGCCGCAGCAAAAACAACCCGGTGCTGATCGGCGAGCCTGGTGTGGGTAAGACCGCGATTGTTGAAGGCTTGGCGCAGCGCATCGTCAACGGCGAGGTGCCAGAGAGCCTGCGCGACAAGCGGGTGCTGGTGCTCGACATGGCCGGCCTTCTGGCCGGCGCGAAGTTCCGGGGCGAGTTTGAAGAGCGGCTGAAGTCGGTGCTCAAAGAGGTGTCGCAAGACGAAGGTCGCATCATCCTCTTCATCGACGAGATCCACACCATGGTGGGCGCTGGCAAGGCCGAAGGTGCCATGGACGCGGGCAACATGCTCAAGCCCGCGCTCTCTCGCGGCGAGCTGCACTGCATCGGCGCGACCACGCTGGACGAGTACCGCAAGTACATCGAAAAAGACGCGGCCTTGGAGCGCCGTTTCCAAAAGGTCTTGGTGGGTGAGCCCACGGTGGAGCAGACGATTGCCATCCTGCGTGGGCTGCAAGAAAGGTACGAACTGCACCACGGTGTGGACATCACCGACCCGGCCATCGTCGCGGCGGCCGAGTTGAGCCACCGCTACATCACCGACCGCTTTTTGCCCGACAAAGCCATCGACCTGATCGACGAGGCTGCGGCCAAAATCAAGATTGAGATCGACTCCAAACCCGAGGTCATGGACAAGCTTGACCGCCGACTGATCCAGCTCAAGATCGAGCGCGAGGCGGTGCGCAAAGAAACCGACGAAGCCTCGAAGAAGCGCTTTGAACTGATCGAAGAAGACATCGATCGCGTGCAAAAAGAAGTCGCCGACTTGGACGAGATTTGGAAGAGCGAAAAAGCCCAAGCCCAAGGCAGCCAGCATGTGCGCGAGGACATCGACAAGCTCAAGCTGAAAATCGAAGAGCTCACGCGCAAAGGCGATTTCAACAAGGTCGCCGAGCTGCAGTACGGCAAGCTGCCCGAGTTGGAAAAACGCCTGAAGGTCGCGCAAGACCAAGAGGCCAACAAAGCCCCGGGCAGTGGCCACCGCTTGCTGCGCACCCAAGTGGGTGCCGAAGAAATTGCTGAGGTGGTGAGCCGCGCAACCGGCATCCCCGTGGCGAAAATGATGCAGGGCGAAAAAGACAAGCTGCTGCAAATGGAAGACAAGTTGCACCACCGCGTGGTCGGCCAAGACGAGGCCATCGCAGCCGTGGCCAACGCCATCCGCCGCTCGCGCTCGGGCCTGTCCGACCCCAACCGCCCCACGGGCTCCTTCTTGTTCTTGGGCCCCACCGGCGTGGGCAAGACCGAGCTGTGCAAAGCCTTGGCCGGCTTTTTGTTCGACACCGAAGAGCACCTGGTGCGCATCGACATGAGCGAGTTCATGGAGAAACACTCCGTGGCCCGACTGATCGGTGCCCCACCTGGCTACGTGGGTTACGAGGAGGGCGGTTACCTGACCGAAGCTGTGCGCCGCAAGCCCTACAGCGTGCTCTTGCTCGACGAGGTCGAGAAGGCCCACCCCGATGTGTTCAACGTGCTCTTGCAGGTGCTCGACGATGGCCGCTTGACCGATGGCCAAGGCCGCACCGTGGACTTCAAGAACACCGTGATCGTCATGACATCCAACATCGGCTCGCACCTCATTCAAAACATGGTGGGCCAGCCCTACGACGAGGTCAAAGACGCGGTGTGGGATGAGCTCAAAACCCACTTCCGACCCGAGTTCTTGAACCGCATCGACGAGACGGTGGTGTTCCATGCACTCGACGCCCAACACATCGAATCCATCGCTGGCATCCAGCTCAAGGCTTTGCAAGCGCGCTTGCACAAAATGGACTTGCGCTTGGAGGTCACACCAGCGGCTTTGGTGGAATTGGCCAAGGTTGGCTTCGATCCGGTGTTCGGTGCGCGCCCCCTCAAGCGCGCCATCCAGCAGCGCATCGAAAACCCGCTCTCCAAACTGCTGCTCGAAGGCCGTTACCCGCCCAAGTCAGTGATCCCGGTCGGGGTCGATCCGGTGCGCAATCCCGGCGTTTTTGAGTTCGGCAGCCCAATCGCCTACGATTGAGGGATGAACACAGCACGGCAAGACGCACGGGTGATTGCTTTGGTGGGCTTGGCCCACGGCACATCGCATTTTTCTCACCTTTTGCTCGCGCCGCTGTTCCCGCTCTTTATTCGGGACTTTGGCTTGAGCTACGCGCAAGTGGGCTGGCTCATGAGCGCCTTCTTCATCGTCTCGGGCACGGGCCAAGCCTTGTCGGGTTTTGTGGTCGACCGCGTCGGCACCCGGCGCGTCATGATGGCCGCGCTGAGCTGTTTTGTGCTGGCCTCGCTCATGGCCTCACAAGCCGATGGTTACCGCGACCTTTTTGTGGTGGCCGTGCTGGCGGGTTTGGGCAACGCGCCGTTTCACCCAGTGGACTTCAGCATCTTGAACCAACGCGTCTCCAGCGCCCGCTTGGGGCACGCCTTCAGCGTGCACGGTTTGAGTGGTCAACTCGGTTGGGCTTTAGCGCCGGTGTTTTTGGTGGGCATCGGGTCCATGAGCGATTGGCGCGTGGCGTATGGCGCAGCGACCGTGTTCTACCTGGTGGTCATGGCGGTCTTGTGGTCGCAGCGCCAACATTGGCAAACCCCACCGCCGGTGCGGCCCAGCAGCGGCTCCACCGAAAACCCTTTGGCCTACCTGCGCTTGCCGGTGGTGTGGTGGTGCTTTGGCTTCTTCTTGGTCTCCACCATGACCCTGGCCGTGGTGCAAAGCTACGCCCCTTCGATCTTGACGGCGGTGCACGGCGTGAGCGTGGCCACGGCCACCCTGACCTTGAGTGCCTACATGTTGATGGGCGCGGTGGGCATGGTGGTTGGCGGTTTTGTCGCCAGCCGATCGCAGGGCCTGAGCAGCGACCGCGTGGTCGTGATCAGTTTGGTCGCGGCCTCGCTCACGCTGATGGTTTGCGCCAGCGGCGTGCTGGGCACCACCGGCACGCTCGTCGCTTTGGCCTTGACCGGCTTTGCCATGGGCGTGGGCGGACCGAGCCGCGACATGATGATCAAACGCGCCACACCGATCTCCGCCACGGGGCGGGTGTACGGCACGGTGTATTCGGGCTTGGACGTGGGCTTTGCCATTTCCCCGCTCATCTTTGGTTGGATGATGGACCGCGGCTGGTACCAAGCCACCCTGATCGGCGCCGCATTGGTGCTGTGGGGCGCGGTGGCCGCCGCTTGGGCCGTGGGGCAGCGCAGCCCCGTGCGGCCGTGAAACAGAACACATCATGAACACACACAACACCCCCCAATTGGCCGGCCATACTTTGGTGCAGTGCTTGATCGAACAAGGCGTCACCCACGCCTTTGGTGTGCCCGGCGAGAGCTTTTTGGCCGTGCTCGACGGCTTTCATGCCCACGCCGATCGCATCTCGTGGGTGAGCAACCGGCAAGAGGGGGGCGCGGCTTTCATGGCCGAGGCGCACGGCAAGCTCACGGGCCGCCCCGGCGTGTGTTTCGTCACCCGAGGGCCGGGGGCCACCAACGCCTCGATCGGCGTGCACACGGCCCACCAGGACAGCACGCCCCTGGTTTTGTTCGTGGGCGATGTGGCCAGCGATGCGCGCAACCGCGAAGCCTTCCAAGAGATGGACTTCGCCACCTTCTTTGGCCCGAGCACCCTAGGCATGGCCAAGCGGGTGGAGCGCATCGACGACGCCTCGCGCATCCCCGAATACGTGGCGCGGGCCTTTGCCACCGCCCTGCAAGGCCGCCCCGGCCCGGTGGTGTTGGTCTTGCCCGAAGACATGCTGACCCAAACCGTGGTGGCCCAGCCCTTGCCGCGCGTGCCCAACCGCCCGCAAGCGCCCGACCTCGAGGCCATGGAGGCCATTCGCTCAGCCCTTTTGAGCGCTGAGCGCCCGCTGGTCATCGTGGGCGGCCCGGCGTGGTCGGCCACGGCCGCGCAAGCCTTGCAGACCTTTGCCGAGCGATGGCAATTGCCAGTGGCCAACGCCTTTCGTTTTCAAGACACCTTCGACAACCACCACCCGCTGTACGCAGGCGACGTGGGCTTGGGCATCAACCCCGCCTTGGCCGAGCGCGTGCGCCGCGCCGACGTCATCTTGGCGCTGGGCCCCCGCTTGGGCGAGGCCACGACCGCTGGCTACACGCTGCTGCAAGCGCCCGTGCCGCAGCAGCGCTTGCTGCACATCCACGTCAGCGCCGAAGAACTTGGTCGTGTGTACCAAGCCGAGGTGGGCGTGTGTGCCGACATGCACAGCGCCGCCCATGCCTTGGCCGCGCTCGACGCACCCGCCCAGCCGGTGTGGCGCGAATGGACGGCGCAGGCCCAGCGCGATTACCAAGCCAACATCGAGGTCGGCAACGGCGGTGTGCAGTGGCCCAGCACCTTGGACATGGCCAAGGTGGTACATGTGCTGCAGCGTCACCTGCCCAGCGATGCGGTGTTGACCAACGGAGCGGGCAATTTCGCCAGTTGGTTACACCGCTTCTACCGTTACCACGGCTGGGTCAAGGGCGCCAAAACCCAGCTCGCGCCGACCAACGGGGCCATGGGTTACGGCGTGCCGGCCGGTATCGCTGCGGCCATCACCACGGGGCGGCCGGTCTTGACGATCGCGGGCGACGGCGACTTTTTGATGAACGGCCAAGAACTCGCCACCGCGGTGCAGCATGGCGCTAAGACGGTGATTTTGCTGGTCAACAACGGCTCGTACGGCACCATCCGCATGCACCAAGAGCGCGAGTACCCCACGCGCCTGAGCGGCTCGGACTTGCACAACCCCGATTTCGTGGCCTTGGCGCAAGCCTATGGCTACCGGGCCGAGCGCATCACCCACACCGCCGACTTTGAAGCGGCCTTCTTGCGCGCCATGGCTGCCGAGTCGGGCACGGTGTTGGAGTTGGTTTTGCCCGCCGAGGTCATCACCACCCGCACCACCTTGAGTGCACTGCAAGCCTCGGCCCTGCGGCGCTGACCAGGCAACAAACAACCGCCCGTAGGCGGTTGTTTGGTGGCGACCTGCCAGCGGCAGGTGGGCTAACTTCAGCTCAGGTGAGCGCTGACCAATTTGGTCATTTCAAACATGGTGACTTGTGGCTTCTTGAAGATCACCTTGAGCTTGTCATCGGCGTTGATGTTGCGCTTGTTGGTGGCGTCTTGCAGCTTGTGCTTCTTGATGTATTCCCAGATTTTCTTGGTCACTTCCGTGCGGGGCATGGGGGTGGCACCGATCACAGCGGCCAAAGCGGGGCTGATGGTCATGGGCTTCATGAAAGCGGCGCTGGGTGCGCGCTTGGCGGCGGGTGCTTTTTTGGCCGGAGCGGCTTTTTTTGCGGGAGCGGCTTTTTTTGCGGGAGCGGTTTTTGCAGTTGCCATGATGTTGTGTCCTTCTAGAGTAAAGAAAATCGCCAGTCAAAACGTGCTTTCGCACGGGTGACTTTGATGCTAATGGAGAAGTTCTGTCATTCCAAGGTGGAAAGCATCAATTTTTGACAGTTTTATCTGGGAGAAGCCCGTCAGTGGCCATGAAAACAACACTTCAGCCATGTGTAGACTTTTGATAAGCACGGAGTCCTTTTTTGGCGTTTGTTTGGAAAGCTTTTGAAATGCTGGTCCTTTTGAGCCGCGATCGGTGCGATGCCCACTTGAACAGTGGCCACGAGGGGCTTGCCGGCGGTCTTGCATTTCTGTTGCGGCGAGCTAAGGCCGGGTACAGCCTTCACCCTGTGAATGGAGTTTGACCGACGAGGCAGGTACCGTCGCCTGCGCTCAGCCTTGGAAGCCCTTGTAGAGCATGTAAGCAGACAAGACGAACAAGGTGTAAGCAAACACCCGCTTGAGCGGCTTGACCGGCATGGCGTGCGCGGCTTTCACGCCCAAAGGCGCCATCAACACGCTGGCCGTGGCGATGACGATCAAAGCAGGCAAATACACATAGCCTGCGGTGGCTTCGGGCAAGTTGGTCAAGCCCCAGCCGGCGATCACAAAGCCGATGGTGTTGGCCAAGGCAATGGGAAAGCCCAAGGCCGCGCTGGTGGCCACGGCGTTGTGGATGGCGACGTTGCACCACACCATGAAAGGCACGCTGATGAAGCCGCCGCCGGCCCCGACCAAGCCCGACAATGTGCCAATGGCCCCACCGGCGACCACTTGGCCCGCCGTGCCTGGCATGGTCCGTGAGGGTTTGGGTTTTTTGTCCTTGAGCATTTGCACAGCCGAAAACCCGACAAAGCCCGCAAAGATCCAGGCCAGCACGCTGCCCTTGAGGATCGAGAAAATACCCAAGCTGGCCACCACCGAGCCCAACACAATGCCAGGCGCCAAGCCGCGCACGATATCCCAACGCACGGCACCCCGTTTGTGGTGAGCGCGAACGCTGGAGATGGAGGTGAAGATGATGGTGGCCATGGAGGTGGCGATGGCCATCTTGATGGACAGGTCCACCGACACGCCACGGTGGCTCAGGATGGCGGTGATGAAAGGCACCATGATCATGCCCCCGCCAATACCCAATAAGCCCGCCAAAAACCCCGTGCAAAGACCCAAAAGCGCCAGTTGAGCGATCAGCAAAGGTTCAATCATCTTGTTTGAGCTTGGATTGAAAAAGGTGTCTGCGAATGCCGCCGGACCGTCATCCTGAACCGGGGGTTCAGGTGGGCGAGGTCAGCCAGTCTTCGGGTTCATCTGACGCGAGACGCTCTCACCTAACTGGCATGTTCCAAGCCCGTGCTCAATGAGCATTGGTTCAAGGAAATATAAAGCCCGGCGCGCACCGCAGACAGGGCCATTGTAGGACTTTGTTCAGCGCGGTGCACCCATGGCCAAGGCACGGGCTTGGCTGGCGGCCAGTGCGGTGGCGTCGGGCGCCATTTGCGTGGGCCAGCCTTGCAGGTGGCGCTGCGCCAAGTCGGCCAGAGCGCTCACCCAAGCGGGGCTGTCGTTGAGGCAGTCGATGTAGGCGAATTGCTCGCCGCCCGCGTGCAAATACGTCTCGCGGGCTTCCATGTTGATCTCCTCCAAGGTCTCTAAGCAGTCGCTGGTGAAGCCCGGACAGGCCACGTCCATGGTGCGAATGCCTTTTTCGGCCAAGGCGATCAGGGTCGGCTCGGTGTAGGGCTCGAGCCACTTGGCTTTGCCAAAGCGCGACTGGAAGGTCACGGTGTACTGGTCCTTGCTCAGGCCGAGTTGCTCGGCCACCAAGCGCGCGGTTTTGTGGCACTCGCAGTGGTACGAGTCGCCTTTGAGCAAGGTTCGCTCAGGCACACCGTGAAAGCTCATCAGCAAATGCTCGTTGCGGCCATGGGCTTGCCAATGGGCTTGGATTTTTTGGGCCAAGGCCTGGATGTAGCCGGCGTCGTCGTGGTAGCGGTTGATGAAGCGCACCTCAGGCAAGTGGCGCGTCTTCAGGCCCCAATGCGCCACGGCGTCGAACACGCTGGCGGTGGTGGTGCCGCTGTACTGGGGGTAGGCCGGCAAGATCAGCACGCGCTGCATGCCCCCGGCCTTGAGCTCGTCGAGCACCGACGCAATGCTGGGGTTGCCGTAGCGCATGGCGTAGCGCACCTCGACGTGTTCACCGCGCGCGGCCAATTCGGCTTGTAGGCCTTGGGCTTGACGCTCGGTCCACACTTTCAGCGGCGAGCCTTGATCGGTCCACACGCTGGCGTATTTTTCGGCCGATTTGGCCGGGCGCAGGCGCAGGATGATGCCGTTGAGGATCAGCCACCAAATGGCTTTGGGGATCTCGACCACCCGACTGTCGCTCAAAAATTCGCCCAAATAGCGCCGCAAAGCGGGGGCGTCGGGGGCGTCGGGCGTGCCCAAATTGCAAAAAACCACGGCCGTGCGCGCCGCGCTGCCGTGGGTGTAAGAAGGTTCGGTTTGAAAAGCCATGCGTTATTCTCGCCCATCCGATATCCCCATTGGTCTTGGGGCGTTTTTGAAAGGGTTTTATGACGTTGAGCATCCATGGCATCGCGGCTTCGCGCGCCATCCGTCCCTTGTGGGCCGCGGCCGAATTGGGTTTGTCGTTCGAGCACGTGCCGACACCCTTTGCGGGTGGGGCCACCCACACCCCCGAATTTTTGGCGATCAACCCCAATGGTCACATCCCCGTGGTGGTCGATGCGCGCGAGGAGGGCCCGGTCGTGGTCTGGGAAAGCATGGCGTGTGCCTTGTACATCGCGCGTCACCACGGCGTGGCCGACGGCGTGAGCATCACACCGGCCAACGCGGCCGAGGACGCCGAGGCCTTGAAGTGGGCGTTTTGGACCATCACCGAAATCGAGGCCGACGCCTTGACGGTGCTCATGCACCGCGTGGTCATGCCCGAAGAGCGCCGCAAACCCGAACTGGCGCAAGCCGCCGAGAAGCGCTTGGCCGCGCCGCTGCGGGTGCTCGAGCAGCACCTGCAAGCCCAAGCCCAACGCGCTCAGGCGCACTTGGCCGCTGAGCGCTTCACCGTGGCCGATGTGTGCGTGGCCAGCGTGGTGAATTGGGTGCGCCCCGCCAAAGAACTGATGGCGCAACACCCCTTGGTCTTGGCCTGGTTGATGGCCTGCATGGACCGCCCCGCGCAGCGCAAGGCCAAAGCCAGCGGCGCTTAAGCCGAGGTCGCCGCCAGCGCCGCGGCCACTCCGCTGCGTGTGGCGGCCTCTAGCGTGGACGGGTAGGGGCCTTCGGTGTAGTCGCCTGCGGCCCACACGCCGTCGGTGATGGTTTGTGCGGGTTTGTGCGTGCCGGGCCGACACGCATAGGCCGCGCGCTTGTCCACCACGGTTTGCAAGTGCCTCAGCCCAGCGGCGGGCCACAGCGCTTGGGCTTGTGCCATCACCGCGGCCGTGATCGATTCGCGCTCGCCCTCGCAGGCGCTCACCACCCAAGCCCACACACCCGCCATGCGTGGCTCGTGTGGGCTGAGTTGGCCGCGATCAAACACGAACTGGGCGCCGTTGGGCCCGTGTCCGCTGCGCAAGGCCAGCATCGGGGCGTCCAGCCTGGTCGATGGGCTGTGGGTGTAGACCGTGGCGATGGCCGTGTGCTGCAAGGCCGACGCTTGCGCGGCCCAAGCCTGCGCCTCAAGCACGGGCAAAGCTTGCATGGCTTTGGCGGCCACCACCGCCGAGCTGGCCCAAATGACCCGGTCTACCTCGGTGCTGCCGTGGGGGCCTTGCAAAGACCACGCGTTCGGCCTGCGCGACAAACCTTGGATGGCTTGACCCAAGTGGCATTGCCAGCGATCGGGGTGTTGGGTTTGTAGCGCCAGCGTGGCCGCCTCGGGCCACAGCTGGCCCAAGTCCACACGCGGCAGGAGCAGGTCGCTCGCGGCCCACGACACCAAGCCCGGGCCGCGCAAGGCGTCGCGCATGACGCGCCAAAACACCT
>Ga0315907_10000870_pt1 | contig 41545 bp, 50 predicted proteins | sample LakEriMetagenome_3_FD_203525 | JGI IMG/M metagenome (GOLD analysis project Ga0315907, IMG submission 203525) | Freshwater fungal communities from buoy surface, Lake Erie, Ohio, United States - Buoy 12 MA123 | ecosystem: Environmental > Aquatic > Freshwater > Lake > Lake biofilm | place: USA...
TCTACATTTGCTGGAGCGGTTGCGTCACCTACACCACCTTTGAGTTCGTTATCTTCGTTGATGAAAAAGTCTTTATATTTCATGGTCGGTTGTTACTTTTATGTTTGTGTTGTGAAGCTTCTTGTTCGGCTTTTTGCATTTTACTATAACCATTTGATGGATATGCGTAATCAATTTGCCATCTACGACCTTTCATAGCCGGATGACCAATCAGAGGATCTTGAATTTTCTTCTGAGATCCTACAATATACCAATCTCCTTTAGGTTTATCCACCGTAGTTCCTTCTCTTTTTCTTTTCTTCCCATTTTTCTTCCATCAACTTCTTGATAGCTTCAAAGTTACCATATTTTTGTTCAACACGTTCACGTGTTTTGGATTGATTAGCCATATCACGTATGATACTTCCAATCTTCTCTTTTTGATTTTCGTTCATTGGAGTTTCTTTCGATTTTTCTTCTGCAATTTGATCAACACCTTTAATAATAAAGGTAGCAACTTTATGTATTAAAGTTAAATTTTTCTGAACAGCTTCTTTATTACCTTTCCACAGGGAAATGTAAGCGGCGCCGTGTTTTGTATCTAGTCCATAATGATTTGTCACAGTATAAGCAACTGATTCAGCTTGAAGTTCGGCTTCTTCTTTGGTTAACTTTAACGTTTCATCATTTCCATAAAACACTGAACTATCTTTAAAGTGTAATAATGAATGTGCAATTTCGTGAATCAAAGTTGACACACGATTTATACCCGATATAGTACTTGTTAAGTTAATATGATCTCCACTTGCCCATCCTTGTTCTTTACCCGTGGCTGGATCAGTGGTAACTTTGATACCTTTATCTTGACAAAATTCAATGAGATAATTATAAAGTTTATCAGCGGTTTCACTTGGCGTATTAGGATCGTGCCATTGTGGTATTTGTGGTATCTTTCCTAACTCTGCGGCATTAGTATCTGAAATATCATACACGATTCCAATAACAAATCGTGTAATGTTATTTTTAGCTATTTCATCATCTAGACCAGTATCTTCTCCCGGTTTAACTTCGGAATCATCTTTCTTTGCTTTTAGAGGTCTCCAAATTTTAATGCGAGTAGCAGTTTCAAAGTTAACTTTTATACCAAGTTCTTTCCATTTACTAAGTCCAGCAACTTGAGTAGCATTAGGTTTTTGTGACCAAATTAGTAAACTATTACTAAAGCTGTACTTCCAAAATTTCTTTTTGAAATTCAAAAACGACTTCATTGCTTCGCTCATTGAAGCTCCTTCAATTGCGTTTGCCAAATCATTAATTATCGATGTAATTTTGTCGGCAAGCATTCGTTTCTTGTTAAAGTCTTCTCTCTCTACAAACACTTTAAGATTTTCAAATGTATGTAACAACTCTTCATATTGTATAGGACCAGATTTTGGAGGAGTCCACGTTTTCGTTTTCCAATTATATGAATATCCAGCATTGATCTTCTCAATTGCTTTCATATAGTATCGTAAATCTTCATCGGTAGTATATGGTTTTTCCCACCCTCTATCTGGATTCCATAGAAATCCCAATGACTTGATGCCATCCTTTGATTTATATGTTTCATTACCAGCAGCTCTAGAACTTTTAACCGTAGTGTCTGGATTATTATCTGGAGATTCTGGTTGATCTGGATCGTATGGTTTGTATAAATCAGACACCACAATAATGTATTGTTTTCCGGTTTCCTCATCGGTATGGCGATGAAGTTCCAATTTCTCATTAATATCGCCTGTAACAGATTCATTCATCATGTCAGGAGTCATTCCCAACATACCAAGATCACGATAATAACGTGGATTTTCTTTCAAGTTTTGAACAACGGTTTCCTTTGCAACCATTTTGTTCTTATAAATCTGTTTCTTGAGTTCATATTGCATCCCTTGAATGATATCATCGGGAGTTACCTTTGTTTTAACGTCCTCAACATCCTTTTTATACTGTTCAGGATCAATTTTGGACTTAATGTCTTGATCCACTGGAGGAACAATATTGACATTTGAACTATCTGCAGGAAACGAACCGGGATTTTGAGTCACGTCAGGTGATGCATATGTTCCAGATTGACCTGAAATTGATGGTTGTCCACCAACAGGAACCTGACTCATATTATATTCTTTGAAGAAGTCTTTATAGGTCATAATCTATAAATATGGTAAAAATATCAAATCACATCAGATATTGATATATATCAATATATGAATGTTGTGCTTTCTTTGTGTGAAAAATCTAGATCAACCTATCCAAAAAAGCCATGTTTAGAAAACTTATTTACAGTATTCACCAATCACAACATTTATATATTGGGTGATGATTTGAGCGACGAAATGATGGATTTTCTGAAATCCTACAATGTTACGGTAGACAATCAAGTACGTGGAAAGGATAAATACATGATTGATAAGTTTGAATTTTGTCGTAATAACTTCGATTCAGACGATATTGTGTACATGGTAGAAGACGATTACATACACTATCCGGGGTCAGATATACTGTTTGAAGAAGGATTACAACACGCTGATTATGTTACTTTATATGACCATCCAGATAAATATTCTCAGTTCATTTACCCAAATCCAGAATTAACAGATATTGGAGAAAATACAGTGGTATTCTTAACCAAGAGTTCTCATTGGAAATACACCAACTCAACTACCGGTACATTTGCTTTTAAACACCAAACTTTGGTTGAAGATTATGATATTTGGATGAACGAAGTGGTGCATAACATTTGGCAATATGATTATCACGGATTTGTTCAAATAAGAAAAAATAAACGAAAAGTGGCATCTTGTATACCCGGACGTAGTTCACACATGCACCCAGAAGTATGTCATAGTCCATTTTTTACTCTTCCTCAGTGATTGAATATAGTTTATTCATATCATCGTCGTTTAATATGTAATGATACGAGATATTCTTTTTAATTTGATCAATGTTGTGATTATAAAAAGAAGGTGGGTGTCTATGAAACAAATCACAGTGTTCTATATATACACCGTTAAAATATAAATTTAAACCAAATGTTACATCACTAAATCCAGTATCATAACTTTTAAACTCGGGTATTTGGTTTATTGTTTTTACACTAATTAAAAATCCAGACCCTCCATTTGGATACCTTAAATCTTTAGGTATATCAGATCGTTGAAACATCGGATTTCGTGGATCGTTTTGATAAGATAAAACTTCACCATAAGATTTGGTTTCATCCAAAGTCTGAATTATTTCATTTAGTTTTTTAACATTCAAAAAAGTGTCATCATCGGTAAAACAGATCCAATCATATTTTGAAATAACATCTGACATCTTTTTTATCGAATTCAAAACTTTGTATTGTTTCATTTCGGCAGCACGATAGTTTTTTTCATCATGTACTTTTATAATATTCCGTTCTATTACATCATGATCCGAATAAAAAATTGTTGGTACATTTTTACTCCACGTTCTTTCAATTCTTTCAATACGATCTACATATTTCTCAGTGGATAAAACAAAACAAATTACATTTTTCATTGTAAATATATATTGATACATGTCATTAAAGATAAAAATCATAACCTTCGCTACAGAAGCATACGAACCTTTTCGTCAAAGATTGAATGAAAAAATACTAGAAATATATCCGGTTCATCACATACAAAAAAATGAACACGATATTGACGAAAAGTTTAAACAAGATAATAAACATATCTTCAAATACAAAAGAGGATATGGATATTGGTTGTGGAAACCATACTTTATTCTACAAGAAATGACAAAGTTAGAACCAAACGAATTGTTGGTCTATATGGACTCTCAAGATATGGTGAGTTCAAAGTTCTTTGAAGTTTTTATAGAACACATGCAAACCAATCATTTATTTGTATTCGACATGTGTCATTTGCATCGTCATTGGACTAAACGTGATTGTTTTATTTTAATGAACTGTGATGAACCAAAATATCACAATTCAACCCAATTAGAAGCAGGACTAATAGGAGTGAAAAATAGTCCAGTCGCAGTTCAAATAATTACAGAATGGTTACAACACTGTCAAAATGAAAAAATTGTAACAGATCTTCCTAACATATGTGGAGAACCAAACTTTGATGGATTTAGAGATCACCGTCATGATCAAAGTATACTAACAAACATATTCTTAAAACACCACATATCTCCGATTGATAAAAACAATCACGAACTTATATCATATCACTGTAACTGAACTACTGGTTCATCACTCAGTACATAATATTCTGGTTTGGGTCCATCATAATAATTAACATTATACATGTCATCGTGAGCTTGTTTTGATTCAAATACACAGTTTGTACCATAATGACCTATGTGTTTTGTACGTGATACATGAGGTTCAATATTCTTAAACCCATGTGATTTAATGTATTGTAATATCGAAAAATCCCAACCATCTTTGTTAATATGCCAATTAGGTTTAAAATGACTGTTCCATTGATACTTCGTTAAAGTAAATCCAAGTGGACTAAATACAGAATCATGACGTTCACGTATATACTTTATGTCAGGACATTTCCATTTAGAACTTAAAGAGTGCATATACATACTAAAATGTGAATAATCACGGTCACTAAAATTAGAAATCATCCATTCACTCAAATCAGTGATATCCTGTGAGAATAGTAAGTCTTCCTCTAAATAAATGTTATGTTCCGCACCATCATTAAAAACTGTAGATAATAAATGATACGGATTGTCAAATACACCCAATACCTTAGAGTTATAAATGACTTTTTTCTCCATGAAATCGATGGATTCTATCAAGTCGTATACTTCATTTGTGGTTGGTTCTACTGCAACATATAAAACATATTCATTTCGTTTATTAACCTTTCTAAGACATTCAATAAATTGAGTTAGAAATTCCGGTCTGCCTACAACTGTCACAGAAATTGTTTTCATAATTTGTATACCATTTTCATTTTATCTACCATATCAGATATATCCGGATGTGCCCACAATTGATTTGACAAATCCAAATTAAACGATAAGTCATCTTTCGCTGGATGTAGCGTATATGATACAAACTTCACATTTGGATCATTCTTTAAATATTCATATTGAGCACCATATTTTGTTATTATTACAGGTTTATTATATGCAGACGCAGTAATTGCTCCTAAACCAATGCCTTCAGACTTTGTAGCAGACACATACACATCTCCACAAAAATGAATATTCATCATATCAACATCCAACAAATTAACATAGATATAATAAATCGTTGGATGATTTGGATATCTTTTCAATATGTCATTTATTCTATCAACACATGTTGTCACACTTGTTTCATCATGTGAAACATAATGAGTTTTTAGAATCAATGCGGTATTATCGTTATTTGTAAAAGATTGACAAAAAGATTCAAGTACCTCGGTTATTCCTTTACGACACGTCCATTGTCCAATAGAATAAAAATTCTTTGTTGTTATTAAGTCTTTTGGTTGACCAAATACTTTTGAGTTTTGATAAACAAAGTTGATAACTTCATTTTTTGTTCTCAACGGTGGCAATATGGGTTTATGATACATAACTTGTATGTCTTTAATAACGCCACATTGTCTCATAGTGTTTTTGTTCCACTCTGATGAGACAATTACAGACGATGAAAATCTGTTTATCTGATCAACATATTCTTTCTTGATATATTCAGATTCCCACAAAGGAAACGATATAGTTTTCTTACCTTTACAACGACCACCCAACAAATAATTGTATACATATTCCAATATATGTGGAGGAAAATTCAAGATATAACAAGTTGCCTGAGATTCATCAAAATCATTTAGAAGCAAATCTTGATTGTGTCCACCCAGTGACTTTTCAAAAACGAATGGAAGATAATTTACCTTATACCCAGAATTACGTAAATTTAACACAGTCTCTCTTGCCAAAACGCCATAACCAGATGTTCCATCAATACATGCAAATACAATTTTATCTGACTTGTTAAACGGAGAGTAATTGACATTTTCGTCATGATACTCTGATTTAACATCAATTGATTTGAAAATGTTTTTATCAATTATAACCCCATCAACTTTCATCGACAACAAATGCGTTCCAAGAACACGTTTGTCTTCTGTGCACGGATAAACTTTTGAATTGATTGTTACCGTTTTAACGTTGGATATATCAAACGATACATCATAATGAAACACATCAGGGGGAATCAATAACGATTTTACTTTGGTGTCAAAAACAAAGTCAATAGTGTGTGCAGTTTGAAAAGTATTTTGAATTTTTAAATCTAACTTTTTACAAGGTTTATTAAACGTAATAGTTGAAGTATCTTTGGTCCACACTACTGAGTTATTTTCGCCTTCAAAATCATTGAAATTTTTAATTGTCACAATCGGATAGTCATTTTCAATTAACTTTATAATTTTGTCAGATACAATGTTTGGACTAACTATGTTTTTAAGAATCTTGTAGTAATTCCGTTTTTCATTGATTATATTAAGATCTTTCCTTTTTTCTAAAATTCGATTTATAGATGTAAATACATCATCAGCGTCATACTTTTTCAATATTTCATCATATTGAGTACAGTAAATGTGAGAATCTCCACTTTCTTCAATGGTAACTACAAACATACCCATGTATAACGCTTCTAAAACTACAAGAGGACATGGATCTTGTCTTGATAACATCAAGAATATATTTGAATTTGTAAAATATGTAGATGGTACCGAAATTTGACCAATAAACTTTACATTACCGATATCAACGTGGTAATCTTCAAATACACCATGTCCTTCTAAAAACACCTTGTCGTCCTTGACAGGTACGTCGCCAATCCATATAAACTCAAAAATATTTGGATCAAATCTGTTAGATATTTCGATGAACCTATCAATTCCTTTACGACTACCGCCTGTTCCACATCCAATAATTCTAACTTTCTGTTTTATATTAAACGGAGGATTGGTAGAAACAAGTTGTTCTATAACATCAACATCAATCATTTCTGACACATGAAGTTGTTTCTTTAGAGGTATATTGAATTGTTGAAGTGCAGAAATTTGATATTTACATACAGTGATAAATTCGTCAACATGATGAAACAATGATTCTGTGTATTCGCCAAACTTCATTCTTGACATTTGAAATCCATTTGCGTGTTCGTGTAAATGTAAAATCGTTTTAATGTTAGAATTACATTTTTTAAACAAGTAAAGATATGGAAGTGTACAAGTACAATTTCCATAAACAATATCAATATCTATCAAATTAAACAGAATCGGTACTTCAGAAGTTTTTAATTCATTAATGTTATAAACTGGACGTAAAAAGAAACAGTTATAGTTTCTTTCCCAATACGTTTTATCTTCTACTTTAATTTCTGATTCTAATACGCTCGCAACATAAACAGTATACTTATCAGCTTTGTGTTTCTTTATATAATTCAATAACAACTCCAACATCTTAGGAGCACCAGTTTTAGATACACTATTTGAAATGAATAATATATTAAGTTTTTTCATACAATGAATTGAGACATTCTATTACAGTCGAATACGACTATATTTCTTAATGATATTGGATATGTGAAATTATCGTTGTCTACTATTTTTATACTTGCAATATAAGATCCCAGAACTCGTTTATCTTCGGAGTTTTGAGGAGTAAATGGCAAACTGTTGAAAGTATATTCATTTTTGTATTTTAAAATTATGTCAATATCTTGATTAACATTACTACTTTCAAACAATAATTCATCACGATTTTTTACAGTTATTTTATTATTTTCAACATCGGGTATCGATAAAGTCAAAAACAAATATTTGAATACGGTTTTTGGAAGTTGTGGACGAATAACAAATTGAGGTTTACACCAAAACTTTTTACTGGGATATTCATAATTATACTTGCCGTTTAAATAAATAACCCAATCATCATTTGATATTTTTGTATCAATTGATAAATCGGGCACATCTGTGCTTTTTATATTAACTGACTTTAGTTCTTGTTTTACTTCACTGACTTCCAACTTCTTATTAATATAATTTGGCAAAATGTTAAACTGATCTTTATTCATACAGTAAACTTATGTAACTTAAATGACACACTTGATAATCTATTTCCAAAAAGATTTAACCACATAGAGACCTTATAAATAGACTTATTATACCACCGATAAATTAACCTGTACCTTAACGTTGATTCAAACTTCTTTCTAAGTTTGAGTTCTTCAATAAACATTCTGTCGTTTTCTTTTCGTATAGTATTATCAAACGTTTCAAACTTTATAAGTTTGATTTCGTCTATCACACCATCAATAAAAACAATCTCATACTCAATACTATAATCATAATCACCATTTGAACGTTGGTAATCATACATTGATATACATCGGGTTGTTTTAACGAATGACCAACGTTTATTTTTTTCTACAACAATTGGCCACCCATCAGGATCAACATCAGTACATACATGTTCCGATTCATACAACCACAATGTGCCATCCTCACGAATCTCATAAAGATTCAATAAGTTTTCAAGATCTTTGGTCTGAAAACGATCTTGTACATACCCCTTGGGATCCTCCGGTAAAGGAAGAGGATACTTACACACTATGTCATCATACATACCCATAAATTAACCTCTTGGATATGTTACCTCATATTGAATCTCAGGATATTTACCCATAAAGATTCTAAACTGTGGCATTTCTAACGTAGGATAATAGTTTGCTTGAATCACAATCTTGTTTGATTGTTCATTTTCATAATTAGCATACTTGAACCACTCTTTACCGGCCCAATTATCCCACACCTCTTTAAGAATTTGACGTTTATTCATGTTTTGTTTTGGTTTCTACCATCTGTGAATTAAAAAATTTCGACTGCAAACGACGCTTGCAGTCGAAACGTGCTAAATTAGTATTATCAATGTCTTTACCAATTGAAACTTCATTACTAGAACGAATTGCATCAACCAACACAAACGTTGTTTGATTTTCTGCATACAAGTCATCATACTCTTTTGAGTTTAATATTTCAGATAACTTGTCTTGACCCAATTGGACTTTCAATTCTTCATAAAGCATGGAAAATCCACGTTTACTCGTTTCAAGTTTAACTGGATCAGTACAATTATGTATCTTGACTTGAAAAATAGTCAAGATATCAAACGCATAACCTTCATCGACACTGATTGTAACCATATTTTGTGGTTATATATATTAACCACCCAATGGTCGTATACTTATTTTAATTTTATTTGATTTGGCAAAGTCATACACTTTGCCGTCCTCAGTATATGGATAGTAATTAGCATATATAATAAACTCACGTTTATTTAACCCATTTTCCAACCTATTATACCAAGGACGTTTGCCAAACGTTTTTGTAATTAACTCAATCGGTTTCATTTTCGTAAATCGTTCAGAAGTTTGCTGATACACGCCATCAACGCAATCTCCTTCAAAGGAGGAATCAACAAACTACACTGATACATATATTCCGAAATGATGATTGTAGCAATCGCTTGTTTACCGTTAGCGTATTCATCTACCTTCTGGTATAGAACCGCAAAGTAATCATCGTACACCTTAATACGTTGATCCGCAAGAAACTGTCGGATCTCATTGAACGCAGTAGGCTTACCAATACCACTCTTGATCATGTCAATCAACTTTTGGTGAGTATCAGTCTTTAAGGATGACTCCTTATTGATTTTCAACTTACCTTCAAAGGTAGACTGTTGTGTCACATTGATAATCTTACGAATATCAGGATAGTACGTGTTAACAATATAAGCCAAGTCATCATTCTGATACTCAACATTCTCAGTCTTAAGAATCTTGGTCATATGAACTGCCACCGAAACCTTAGTCATCGGAGCAATCTCAAAAGTCATACAACGTGACACAATCGGAAGAATCATCTTCTCATGATAGTTACACGTAAGAATGAACCTTGTAGACATACTAAACGTCTCCATCAGGTTACGAAGAGCCGCTTGTGCCTCAGGTGACATATAATCACACTCGTCAAGAATGATAACCTTCAACGGTTTGATACCCACACAAGACGCAAAAGTCTTGATCTTGGTTCGAACGTTATCAACCTTGTTTTCATCAGACGCATTGATATACAAAACATCACAATTGATTTGTTTGGTAAGAAGTTTAGCAAGAGTAGTCTTGCCAGTACCCGCACCACCATACAACATCAAATGAGGAATGTTCTGTTGATCAATATACGACTTGATAGTCGTGATAATGTTCTCATTACCGATATAGTTTTCAAGGGTTGTGGGTCGATACTTCTCGACCCACAAACTATGAACCTTTTCATCGTTGGTGTGACTAACCTCTTCAAAAAAGGCATCCATAATACTTAGTCGTTAGCTTGAACTGGACCGAAATGATAAACAGCTTCAAAGGCATCAGTACTGAACTGAACAGTTGCCAATCCTGACTCGGAAACCTTCAACACCGCATTTTCACACTCGTTGTTAGCATCCAACACACTCTTGAGGAAGTCAGCGTTGAAGTTCAACGACTTCTCGAGCTTCGCAGTTCCACTCTTAATAGGAACATCCAAAGTCACACGATTGCTGTTGATTGAAGCGTATCCGATAACCAACTGAACCTTCTTACTCTTCTTGTTCATGAGAAGGGTGAACTTGGATTCGTCAGACAACGCATCCTTGGCACTACGGTACTTGGCAATGAAATCCTTAGTGAGATCGATTTCAAAGTTGTACGCGGGTTGACCCTTCAATCGTGAAGACTTGGGAATCACAGTCAACTCAGCGGTCATAAACTGAATTTCCGAAGTACCATCAGAAAATGACAATGAAGTCACACGTCCCTCATTCTGATTAACTGTCATGGTAATATCCTCACCAAGAGCCTTCAACATCTTCTGCAACTTATCGGTATCATACACACCAATCTCATAATCAGCAGAAAGTCCTTCGACATTCTTCCAGTTCACATCATAAACCAAACTCTTGTCGTTTGTGATGGCACTCAGACTGATCTGATTGTCCTTGGTGGAAAGATTCCACTTAACTGCGGTTACTTCTCCGTTAAGAGAATACTTGCTAATGAATTTTTGTAGATTTGTCTTTGTCATAACTTTTTTCGTTTATTGTTCCTATACTTTACTATGATTTCCTGAAATGTCCAGTTTTTATATCTTCGATTTTGCATCTTTCCACATGGTTACCAGTGGATACGACACGTCAACCTGTTCTATATCACTGAATGATGAAAATTGAGTCGCTAGAATTGGATCCGTGGCATATCGTACCGGATTCAAAAAATTATATGCTCCATCAATCGTGGTTTTAGAATAATCTGTACGGTTGTTTTTTGCCAAATTTGTAATATGATCTTCATCCACGTATTCATTAATTATTTTCTCAAACATTGACTGAATATTAATAATTACGCAAAACGCGGCATTACACCCATATGGTTTAACTTTATCCAACTGTGAAAATGATGTTGATTCTAAATGATAGTACGTTGCTCCTAGATATACCATATCAAACTGAATATTTTGAATGGTTTCACATAGACTCTGAAAATTGAAGTATCTGATGTTATTTTCTATAAATTCACAGTCATCTTCAAGAACAAGTACATATTTTTGTTTTTTATTATAAGCGTTTTCAATCACGTTACAATGACTTAAAAAACACCCAAGTCTTGCATTCTCAGAACGTGTAAGTTCTGTATGTTCACGTTTTATAGCTGAAAACCTATTAAAACGTCCGTTAAATCCGATTTTATTTAGATGTGTTGATATTCTATCAAACCTATCAGTTCTTTCATCAAGGTTGATTATCTCAACAGAATCCAGTATGTTAAACAAATCTGTAATCATACAAACAGTATATCTTTATACTTGTTATAAATCCAGTCTTCGGTATTGACGTATTCTTTGGCACGATTGTAGTTTTCAAGAATTATGTCCATTTTGGATTCATAATACTCTTCGTTTAACATCGGAATTATATTACTAAACGAATCAACGTTATCGATCAACAACATACCGTTCGTGTCAAAATAATTTCCTATGTTGTTGGTTCCATAATAAATTGGTATGGTACCCGTCAGTAGACAATCAATAAGTTTCTCACTAAAATAGTCATCTATACGAGCGTTTTCAATAATAGTTGAAAACCTATATGGTGCCAACGATTCAAATTTATATTCGACACATTGATAACCACGTCCGTGTATTGCATCAAAATGACTACGAAAACGATCAATAATATCGTGTCTCATTTTGTGACCAACAGTTTCCCGTTTTCCAGACGCAATGATAGATAAGTTTTTAGTCTTTGGATATATGACCCAATCACTTTCATATAGCCAAGTTCCTCCTACAGGATACCAATACACATTGGCATTTGTATGCGATTGAACGTCTTTAATGAACTGTTTATCGTGAGTTAAAATAAAATCAAATTTACTCCAGTCTATATCAAAACTATACAAATCAGGTAAAATAGATCTTGGTTCCAATAACCACGCAATTTTTCGTTTGTGGTTATGGTTATCTATACTATCACACGTAACATACCCATCCGTAAAAAACGCAATGTCATGTATATTTTCTCTATCAAAATGTACATGTTTTGATAAAATATTCAAATCTCCATTTGAACACGAATATGCATGTGCAAATGATCCATCATATAAACTTACGTTAATCATAACTAATTTAGCCAATATTCTTGTTCAAACTGTTCTGGAAATTCTTTTACGAAGTCAGTACATACTGCATAGCATTTTGTAAGATCACCCATCCAACCCCGTTCTGGCATTACACAGATGCTTTCAGGATATAATTGTTTGGTAGGATAAGTCCAAATATATCGTTTACTTGTCAATACCCAATCTTCATCGGTGTGCCAAAATACATTCAACGTAAAATCTTGTAACAATAGGTGAAACGCATCTCCATTCTTGGCATGTAGCCAAAACTTACGTTCTGCTAGAAAATCATACTTAACCTGATATTCAGGGTTATCATGTCCCAAATACCACTTGTTATTCTGATACCATACATCAACTTCAACATCATGTCCAGCTTTTAATGCAGAGGTAATGTAATCTGGATGGTTTTCTTTATCCGGATTTGGTCCATGTAAGTTGCCTCTGTGTGATATGAGTTTCATCTGGTTCTTAGTTTACAAATTTCATCAAGCGAAGTATCTTCACAAACGTATTTTTGTTGTTTTAATGTAATGATATCCCGTTCAAAATATGGGTATAAAATATAGTTATCAATTAGTGGTTCAAGACTGTCAAATGGAACATCATAACGACTCCATTCGATAGGAGATATTCCCCACTTTTTCTTAAAAATAGTATAACAAATCGGATGAAATCGTACATACAATGCGTGGATGTCTTTTGAATGTTGCCATCCAAGGGGTGTCGTTTCGATCACGTCATTTTCTTCAATTGGATTATGAATTCGATCATGACTATAGTCATTAATAGTCGAATGTTGTCCAAAATATAATCTGGCACGTAACAAATAATCTGCTTCTTGTACACCGTTTCCACAAAATCGTTCATCGTTCATGCCAATATATTTTACAGCAATTGGGCTAAACATTTGAAATTGATCGCCAGCACCTAACTGAATATAGTTGTATATACGTGCATGTTTCATTAATTTATTATACCAGTCTTTTTTGAAGACGGTATCGTTATGACATGTGATAACATATTCACATTGAGGATTATTCAAATTAACAAATCCTCTCATTATTGCCTGATTCCAATTTCTGGCCAAATGTCCAGTTGAAAAATCTGGACGTAATACATTGTTTAATACAGTAACAGTTTGTTTATATTGTTCCTCAATAACAATATTGCTGTGATTGTTTATTACAAAAACCTTGACTTTATCACGGTCATACTCTGATTCGTGTAATGATTTTAATGCCCATCCGTTTAAGATTTGGTTATTATTATATGTTAGAATATATACGTGTATCATAAATTATACGCAGCTGCAATACCCCAATCACAACCACCATCACAATACTTTACTACCCTATACATGGATCGATCAATTGCATCAATAATAAGATTTGGACCCGGATGATAGTTAGTATCATGAAAAATAACGACACCATTGTCATCAAGCAAATCTGTATATTTCCAGTCATTAATAACAGTATTAACCGAGTGCCATCCATCGATAAATAATACAGAACATTTTTTCAATCCAATGGTATTTAAATATGAACGTATAGTTGATTGATCATGTGAATTAGCTTTGATTGTATATACACGATTTAAATGATCATTCAAAAATGTTTTGTCCTCAATATCAATTCCACAATAAATTCCTTTCTTTGCGTAAAGTAGTTGTGTGGTAAAAGATCTTGTATCATTACGAGAAATACCAATTTCAATGACGTTTTTTACATTGACCTTACGTAGAATATCATCCAATGCTTCTTTGTTCGCATCACTAATTTCATTTGGAATCCCGTTTTTTACATCAAACCATCGGGGCCAGTCAACGTCGTTATCATATTCATTTTTGAAAGATGGTAGATAAGAAAGTCCATTAACATTTGATGTATTCTTAACGTATAAATTTTGATCTATATTGCTCATAATTAATCTTCATATTTGTCATTTTTCGAAGACGGAACTTTCACAACAATTAGTTCACAATCTTCCAGAAATACTGGTTTTATCGATTCATATCGATCAATGATGAATATGGTTCCAACATTAATAACTACATCATTAATAGTCATTCTACCACGAATTAGAAAGTTTATTTCTTCACTTACCTTATGGTGGTGAGTTGGCCAACTCTCTCCTTTATAATGGAGTTTGTATGAAACCTCAAATGCAGTCGTTTTAAAAACAGTTGGTTCGAAATCTCCAATAAACCAACCGCCTTTATCCATAAACGGTTTTGAATCAAATATTTTCATCTATTTTTTTAAATAACTCTAAATCTTGTGGGATTCCTATTGGAAAATGTTCATTGAAAAAATATTGAACAACTTTCATTCCTTTGTTGATCATATAGTTGTAACTTGGTCCAACATAAAACTCATTATTTACTCTGTCATTTCGAGAAAACATTTCGTCACATGACTCAAAGAAATAAGATCCTTTTGACCAAAAATGAAGTCCGTTTGTAGCATAATTACTAATAACCTCTTTTTCTCTAACTTGTGTAACTAACCCATCATCATTTAATCTAATATAACTATTTTTTGGACTATTTGAATAAAACGTCCCAACGACTCCATCTGCTGATTTCTTTTCTGAAAAAGACGTTAGTTTATCCAAATCCAAATCAAAAATAACCTGATCACAATTTGTCACGATCAATGGTTCATCGACATTAATATGTTGTTTTACAAAATAGGATGTTCGAGCAGGTCCATCTGTAAGTTCATCAATGATAACATAGTTGATCGATGATGTGTCACAGTATGTTTTTACATTATCTATGATATTAAATTTCTGTTGATGCTCTTTAAGAATGCATACAAAAAACTTTACATCACGATGATGAAAGTTATTTATAACTCTCGCTAACATCGGAGATCCATTAACATCCAGTAAAGGTTTTGGAATTGTGGTATTAAATCGAGTACCAAGACCAGCAGCTGGTATAACAACGTTTAAAGTCATTTCTTTAATCCCCACGTTTCAATTGCTGTGTAATATTCATCACCGTATGTTTTTTGAATCGATTGGACCATCGCTTTTACGCCAGCTTTACTACCCATCGGATGTGATGAAATTGATCCACCAACATTTGCCATCCAGTTTGGATGACCAAGTTCGGATTTAATATATTCAATTAACCCCGGATGCATTCCACAACTTAAAGCTGGCACAGAATTTAATTCAACTAGTTTCTTTATAGTTTTCTTCAAACTATCAGAATCGCTATTTAAATATCCACCAATCATACCAACATGAAGTGTAGAACATCCACATCGACTTGCAATTTCAAACAAAACTGATTCATCTATAGAATAATCGTGTTGTGGATTTGTCCATAACCTATCTCCACTTTTCTGATAATGTAAAAACATAGATAGATTAAGATCTTTTGCCAATTTATATGCACCGTATCCACTATGAATATTGATGTGGATACCGTTTATTCCCATATTATGGACTTTACGTATACGGTCCTCTAAATATAAATGGTCACACGTTATCGATGGTGCATAGACCATCTTAATGTTGTTGGTTCTAAGATAATCACCAATCTTTTCAAGTCGTTTTTCAATTGAACAAAACGATTGATTTGATAAAATTTCATCCTCTTTGATAAAATTACATCCATTATCCGCATAAATTTTAACAACTTCTACATAATCATTTACATTAAGTCCGATTTTCGGTTTGATAATTCCACCAAATAACGGTGTTTTATCATTGATGTTACACAACTGCCGCATTTCATATAAACCAAGATTCGGTCCATTAAATATGGATGTGAATTTATTTGAAAACTGTATGTTTGTTATTCGACATTTTTGAATGATGTCAATATCAACTTGTCCACCCATAATAGTGGTTAAAAAATGTGTTATTCCATCTTCTTGATAATTGAAATTGGAGTCTGGATAATAAATATCAACCGATCCTTCATTTTTAGAAAAATCAACGTCGTCTATAATAACTTTGGCACAAAATGTTTCAAACAATTCGTTGCTTTCAAATTCGGATCTTTTTTCTGGGTTCCCAACACTTTGTCCCAATGCAATAGCTTTAGCCGCATCAAATAAATCCGTTTTAGATTTAATATAATATGTAACAATGTTACCAGAAAACACAGTGTTCCGGTTAACAAAAATAAGTTCTTTTATCGATTTGGTTATCATAACAATTATAACTAATTTATATTTAATCGTTTTACTTAATATAATTTTTTACTCTTCTAGTTTTCCCACCCCACATATTTTCAATATTTGTTTCAACCAAAACTTTATCCAAATCAAAAATAATTAACTCAATCACACTTACCGGGTAACACCAAAATTTGGGTACACATATTCAAAGTAAGTAAACAGTTGTATACCCATATGGGTTTTATGAACTATAATTAATGGCGAATTAGGAAGCAATGTTTTTATATTCTTCAATTCAAATTGTTTTTTAAACAACAAATGAGATATACAGTTCTGACACATATCACAGAGTGACAGTATATCATCGTAGACACTACAATAGACCTCAAATGGATGTTGTTTAGCAATACAGAAATTGTCATCTATCCATCCTTCTCCACACCCATATATCTTACCACCCGAATTAACTACGTGGTCAACGTGGGTAATAATAGAATCATCCGTTAAGTGATTTAAATCATCTACATTAAATGGATATCTCAATCCAACGTCAGGACGAATACGAACATAATAGTCATATTTTATACTATTCATACGTTCATACTGTTTAACAATTTTATATAAACGATTCAACTTATAAAGCCAATACAATGTATTTGAAAGTTTACTATCATTTTGATACTTCTTAATACGTTCTTCATGTTCGTTAAAATTATTAATCATACCACAAGTGAAAGGTGTAAACGTTTCAATGTCAGTAACTTTCAAATGGGGTTGAAATGCGTGAATACATGATTCTGTATCATGTTCATCCCAGAAAGATCCAAACATATCAACTTTATGACCCGAATCCAAAAGTGGTTGGATCAAATTGCTTTTATTCAAATCTAAAACAAAATTAAACCGTTCGGTTCTTCCTGACATCAAAATAGCAATATTCATAATCAAAACTCAAAAAATGCAGATGCAGCTTTCCAATTTGAATTTGGGTACTCCCAATTTAACACCTCGTAAAAATCAACAAGTTTACTCTTCAACTCTTGTTCATACATGGTATCACGATCCATATACTTTGTGATAATATCCATAATCGGTTGAGGATCAGTACCGTCCGCCTTCATAGCAAGACACTCAATACCATACTCATTCTGTTTTAGATATACCCACTTAATCTTCTGACCATGAAATATCGGAGGAATAATCTTGGTCAAATTAAACTGTGCCAATAGATCGTTATAATACAATGCTGCCTTAACCTGAGCAGGAGTACCTGAAATGATTTGAAAAGGTTGACGACTCTTAGGATTGTAATCCACCTTTTTTGTCGCATCACTCTTAAACTTTACACTGGTATTCTTCGCCAGTTCAATAACACCAAAGTCCTTCATGTCCTCTTTGAACTGTAGAATGTTGTTGTTAATGGTCTCCTGATCAACCTTCTTCAAAAGATCAATCAAGAACTGTTTCATAAAGGTACGAAACTTGGCAGGAAACGACGTTCTAACAACGTCAATACCCTTAACTTCCAATTCGTCACACTCAACTCCACCCTTGTTAATAATGAACTGACAATACCGTTTCTTCGCCAACCAAAACGATGACTTGGCAATCACCTCTTGTTTTGCGTCAAACCTATGTTTCTTCACGTTAAACAAACGAAGTGACATAATGTCAAACATCTTGTTGACATAAGTCTGAGCTTCTCCAGTTACCTTGAGAATCGCCTCCGTCATTTGTTTTTCATCTTCCATATCAATATCCGGCATCGTTTTCTTGATAATAGGCAACGCACTGGCAAAACAAGAATCGGTATCAACGTAGATAACATAATCGTTACCCTTAGCCTCTTCACCCAAGACATTCTTGTAATACTGGTTGATTGCCATATTCGCAGTCTTAATGATGCTGACACCACTCAAGGTAACTGCCTCAGCGTTGTCCTTATCATAAAAACGAAACACGGGAAGACCCAAACACCCATAAATGGAGTTTAACAAGATCTTTTGAACCTTCTGACGTTGATCGTAGAACTCATACATTTCCCATTCTTTAGCATCAGCGTGTTTCTTGGCCAACTTACGCATTTCTTTACGTTCATTGAACCACTTGATAAGAATACTTGGAATAGTACCCTCTTCACCTTCTCCCTTTGGAAGTTTATACACTGCTCCGTTACTAGCAACGCTGAGGTTATTCTGAATCAACATTTCACTGAAATCCTGAGCAGAATACTTTTGACCACTGAGAATTACCTCGGTCAATTTACCACGAACAAAATCTTCAGCGTTCCAGTTTTCGACCTTAGCTATCTTGGTCTCAGGACTGATGTTAAGACTGATGATGATATTCGGATACATTGATGTGAGATCCAAATCAAACACCCAATCATAACGACCCGGAACAGGAGGTTTAACATAAGCTCCTTCAAATCCTTCTTCACCGTCTTCCATTCGTTGTTCATATTCTTCACGTCCTTCCAATGGTTTATTAGGAGCAACACGACCTTGACGACGTAGATACATCAATATAGCACCTTCAAGATAACGTGATGAAGTTCCAAACTGTTCATAACCAACATGTCCAGTATGACAAATACGACGTGCAAGATCGATGAATTGTAGTTTCTTATCAAGAGCAACCACGATCTTAACGTCATTCAGGTTGTACTCAATGTACTTTTGAATGTCATCCCGGTACAAATCATTAAGACTTCCGGTATAAGTGATCTTGTCAATATTGACCACTTTCTTACCAATCGCACCGAGTGTATAACTTGGTTCGTTTTTGCCACTGAACTTCTTGTATAGTTCGATATAGTCCATACACGAAATACCAGCAACAACCATTCGTTTAGAGAAATTGTTGTAGTAACATTCACGGATAGGACTCAACCTCTTAGCGAAGTTTGTACCCATCACCCGTTTGATTCGATTATACAGATAAGGAACGTCAAACCCGTCGATGTTCCAACCGGTGATAATTGTGGGTTGAATTTCCTCCCACTTATTCATAAAGTGACTGATCAACGATTCCTCATTATCAAAACTTTGAATAATCGTATCGGAAGTTTCACTGTCTTTAAGTTTTCCATCTTTATCCAAGATGAACGCTGTATACTTGGATGCAGCACCGTCATACAAAGCAATAGCCGTCAGTTCCTTGTCACCTTCTTCAATAACAGGAAATCCACCTTCAGAACTGACCTCAATGTCGAAAAACACCACACGATGTCCTTTGGAAGGTTCATCACTATCTTCGTAAGCGTCAATCAATACCCGTGTTTCGGGAGGAACATCACCTTCAAAGATTGAAGGATCATTACGATTAAAATTGGTGACCTTTTCTAGCTCGTCGCCATAAACAGAACGATAACGTCCACCCGTCTTCTTACGGTACGCATACTTAGGCATCGGGAACGTAACATATCCCTTTTGGTCATCCCAAAGGTGTACGGTTTCAGTCTTCTTGTCGATATAAATATTTTGATACATAACTTATTTGATATAACCCAACTTGGATGTCAGACTCTCATAGATAGGAAGGTGTTCCGGTTTAACAGAATCTTTAGATGCCAAAATCTTTTCTGCCAACCAAAAACGACTAATTGATGGAAATACTGATGGTTCCAATTCTATACCATAGATGGCAGGTCTTCCAATTTTATTTACCATGTACCATAACATGGCAGTTTCATCCTCGTTAAGGGACTGCAATTCTTCTAATGTCATCTTATAACCTTATTCTATGGTGGTCAAAAAGTCAATTAATTTTAACACCACGAACGTTTTTGTCGATTATACAAAATCGAACGTTCTTGGAATCTTCAACTACGGCATTAACTCCCAATAGATAGGACTCAGAGTCACCATTCACAGTTTCTTTAATTGAGAAAATATTGCCACGACGCATGGTATCCACTCCACGTCCTTGAAACTTTGGAGCGGGTACAATCACCACGGTTTGGTTGGCTTTAACGCTTTCTTTTCTCTTGGATGAATTATCCAAAATAACAGCGGACCCTTCAAGAACAATAATCACGGTGGTACGATCATCGGCTTGTACGACGAATTTGCCCTTGGACAGTATAATCGATGCAAGTTTGGTGTTGATGGTAGAGATTGATTCGGAATTGCCACCTTGATCTGAGTAGACATCAAGTTCACCTTCGATTAACGATAACGATTTTGAGTATGTCTCGTACTTAGCTTTTTCTGGTAGAGAAGAGATATTGATGAAGGTTTGATCAAAATTATCAAGGGTTACATGGGCCGATTCTTTGACTTTAACAAACACGTCGTTGGAAAATGCCACAGTTACTTCCGAGTTGGTTGAAGTTTTGAAAGCATAATTTTGTCCGTTGGCGGTGTATGTTTGACCCACAACCGGAGAATTAGTGGACAAAACATTATTTGCCACATTTTCCAAAACGGTTTCTCCACTTGATTTTTGGACATAAAAGACACCGTTGGCGTAAGTGGTTAAAGTAAACAGTAGGGTAAATATTATATTTCGCATAGAATTAGAAGATGTAGACTTTCAAGTTCGTACATGATACTGTATATAAGTATGTCTGAAATTATAGAAGAAAAAAACAAAAAGACGGTCAGCTTTTCACAATATTCAGGATGGTTCAAGTGTCCTCATAGTTGGTATCTTAATTATTTGAAAGGTTTGCGTGTATATGAGTCGAGTCTAAACACTTGTTTTGGTACCGCTATTCATAATACACTTCAAGATTATATTAAGTCATTGTACACCGATGGTGCAGAAGTGGCAGACGAAATAGATTTGGTTAAAAAGTTCCGTGAGGAATTTACCCGTATTCTTTCCGAAGAAAAAGATAACATGAAGGAACCATATACGGATGATGACGTTACCGAATTCATGTTTGATGGTGAAGATATTCTAAAGACCTTTAGTAGTTCCGCCAACCGTATCAAGTATTTTCCGAGTCGGAAGTATGAATTCATTGGAGTTGAAGTTCCATTGGATGTACCGATCAAGAATAACGTTCGGTTTATTGCGTATGTTGACTTGATTCTACGTGATAAGACTTCTGGTAAATACAAGATTTGGGACTTCAAAACAAGTTCGATGGGGTGGAACAAGTATCAGGTTGCTGATGAAAGTAAGTATTCACAGTTATTGTTGTACAAGGCGTTTTACTCCAAACAGTTCAATGTTCCTTTGGATTCCATTGATGTCGAGTTTTTTATTCTAAAGCGTAAGTTGTATGAGAATGTTGCGTTTCCACAAAATCGAATTCAAATCTTTGAACCGGCTAATGCTAAGAACTATGTTTCAAAGTCGTTGGTGACGTTTACATCCTTTATTGATGAATGTTTTACACCGGAAGGAACTTATAAGGAAGATGGTTATTATCCAAAAGTTCCGGGTAAAGCTAAAAAGAACTGTAAGTATTGTACACACTACAAGACAAACTGTGACGGAAAAGAAACCAAAGACGATAAAGACGACAATTAAAAATAACCATTTGTATTGCGTATATATACGTATATACAAAGTTATGGCAAAAGTTCTAACCAGCGTCAAGATCGAACCGGAGGTGTACGATCAATTTAAACAAAACACCTCCAATATCAAGTTTCATTTGCAAGATCTAGTCAATAGGTCTATGCATTTGTTTTTAACTGATACAAACTTTAGAGACACAGTATTGAATTATCATATTCCAGTATTGTCAACCGAAAGTCAAAAAATAAAACTATCAAGTGTAACACAATCAGAAACAGTATAATAAGTTATGGCAAAAAAGAAAATTCTTTTATTGAGTGATGATTTGCGTATGCATAGTGGTGTATCTACTATGAGTCGTGAATTGGTCATTGGTACAGTTCATCATTATGATTGGGTTCAAATCGCAGGAGCGATTAACCATCCCGATCAAGGAAAGATTATAAATCTTAGTGATGAAATTAAGAAAAATACAAACGTACAAGATGCGTATGTTACATTATATCCCACCGCAGGATATGGTAACGAAGATATATTGTATACAGTTATTGCAAGAGAAAATCCTCACGCAATTATGCATTTTACAGATCCTCGTTATTGGGGATGGTTATACGCGATTGAACGTGAACTTCGTAAGAAGATTCCCATCACATATCTTAATATTTGGGATGATCTACCATATCCTATGTGGAATCGTCCATTCTACGAAAGCTGTGATGCGTTGTTTAGTATCAGCAAACAAACTTATAACATCAATAAGTGGGTACTTGGACCTGAAAACTGTACCACTTTAGACGGTGATTTTGACAAAGACGGTAACATTATCAAGGAGAACGTTTAATATATGCCAATCAAAGGAAAAACACTTTTACATTATGTACCCCACGGAATTAATAGTGAGGTATTTCGACCAGTAGATACGTCCGATAAAAACCTAATTGAAGGAAAGAAGAGATTCTTTAACGGTAACGAATACGATTATACAATCTTTTTCAATAGTCGTAACGTCAAACGTAAACAGGTTTCAAATGTAATTCTCGCATACCGAATTTTCTGTGATAGTCTTTCTAAAGAAGACGCAAAGAAGGTGTGTTTGATTCTACATACTGAAGTCGTTGGTCAAAACGGTCACGGTACTGATCTTCCCGCAGTCAAGGAAGCCATTTGTCGTGATTATGTCGTATACTTCTCTCAACGTAAAATCACACCGGGAGAAATGAACTTGATGTATAACTTGGCAGATGTAACAATTAACGCTTCCAGTAACGAAGGATTCGGATTGAGCGTCAACGAGTCCATTATGTCAGGTACTCCTGTTATTGTGAGTGTTACCGGTGGTCTACAAGATCAAATTGGACAAGTGGATGACAATGGTAACCCTGTTGAATTCACCAAAGAGTTTGGAACCAATAACGTTGGAAAGTATAAGAAACACGGTGTGTGGGCAAAGCCAGTGTGGCCAAGGGTTCACGATATGCATGGTAGTAATCAAACTCCATACATTTTTGATGATATGGTTGACCCCCGTGATTTGGCAGAAGCCATGATGTATTGGTACCTAATTCCAAACGAAGAACGTACTCGTCGTGGTGAAGAAGGACGTAGATGGGCACTAAACGAAGGTGGATTGAACGCCGTAAATATGTGTAACCAGTTTATCAAAGCCATGGATTACACGTTGGCAAATTTCACACCAAGTGAAAAGTTCACTCTGCACACCACCAAAGAACAAGTTGGACAGATACAACCAGATAATTGTATGGGAGTAGATTTCGGTAAAGTTGATATTGAAAAAGTTCAAAAGGAAATTGTATGAAAATTCAAATATTAAAAAATGAAACATATCAAACAGTGGATAACCTGCCTAAGAAAGGAACTGATAGAGCAACAGGTTATGATATCATCGCAACGAGTGGACCTGAAATTGTTGGTGAAAAAAATTATGAAATTGGAGGATATAAACGTATTGACTATATTCAATATCGCACTAATCTAAAACTTGCAGTTCAAAAAGATCGTGTATATAGTAATTTTGGTTATACAGATATCGATCATGATGTACTTGCATTTCCTCGTAGCAGTGTCAGTAAATACAATTTAATCCTAGCTAACTGTATTGGATTGGTTGATGCAGATTATCGTGGTGAAGTTCTACTTCGATTTAAGTATATATTTCAACCAGAGGATTATAGTATTATTTCCCAACAAATTGTGGGCAACGTCAACGAAACTAAGATTTACAATATGGGTGATAAAATCTGTCAACTTAAAGTTACCAGAGTTGAAAACATCGAATTTGTTCTTGTTGACGAATTAGATGCTACAAATCGTGGTGAAGGTGGATTTGGAAGTACAGATACAAACACACCACCCGCAACACAACCAAAGTCCGGAAAAACTATTGAAGATTTAATGAAACAAAAGGAAGGGTACTTTGCATCTAATGCGCAAAAGTATTCTGACATGATCAAGGAAAGAGACAACAAACTTTTTGGAAATTAATATGAGCAAACCATTATGTGTTATACAAGGTCCAGTCTTTAGTCGCAGTGGCTATGGAGATTGGGCAAGAGAAGTTGCTAAAAGCATTCTTCGTTACAATAAATTCGATCTTCGCATCGCAACAACAAAGTGGGGTGGAAATCCCATCAAACGTTTTCAGGATGAATTGGATTCAAATGATCCACTCAATCTTGCATTGTTCGATAAGATGTTGAAAGAACCTTTGAATAGACAACCAGACTTGTTTATTCAGATCTCAATACCCAATGAGTTCAAACCAATTGGCAAGTACAACATTGGAATGACCGCTGGTATTGAAACCACCGCTGCAGCTGGAGAGTGGATCGAAGGATTGAACAAGATGGACATGAATATTGTCACATCACGTCATTCCAAGAAGGTCTTTGACGATGCAGACTATACCAAGGAATATAAGGATGGTAGTGGACGTAAAGAACAACTACGTAATACCAAACCAATCGAAGTGTGTTTCTGGGGTGCCAATACCGATATCTACAAGATCACCGATCAAAAGGTTGATTCTGTCGAAACGGTAATGAGTCAGATTCCTGAAAACTTTGCGTTTTTGTTCGTTGGTCAATGGACACATGATAATCCATTTCATGATCGTAAAGACATTGGCAACTTAATTAAGACATTCTTGAACACATTTAAGAACCGTCCTCAAAAGCCATGTTTGATTCTAAAGACCAGCGGTACAAACTATTCAAAGGTCGATAAAGATGCTATCTTGAAGAAAATCAAAATCGCAGAATCACAGGTTGATGGTGATAAACCAAACGTGTATTTGATTCACGGTGAACTAAATGATGTGGAAATGAACGCTCTTTTCAACCATGAAAAGGTGAAGTGTCACGTTAGTTTCACACACGGTGAGGGTTTTGGTCATCCATTGTTGTTAGCATCTCTTAGCGGAAAACCCATACTTGCATCAGATTGGAGTGGTCACTTGGATTTCTTGGATTCTAATAGAGAGTGTTTGTTGCCAGGAAAGGTGGATGTAATCAATCCGGCATCAGCTAACCAATGGTTAATCAAGGAATCTGCGTGGTTTACTGTGTCATACAGTCTGGCAGAAGAACGGTTGAAACAGTATTATTTCAGCATGAATCAAAAGACCAAGGATAATGCTATTGCTTTAGCCGAACGTAATGCTCAACTATTTTCAACTCAAGCAATGGATCAAAAGTTACACGCTATTTTGGACAAGTATATTCCAGAATTTGCGGTTGAACAGAAAATCATGATTCCACAATTGAAGATGCCAAACAGTCCAAAACCAAACCTCAAATAACATATGGGAGCATATAGAGACAGATATTTGTTAGAACATACGTTGAAATTAAAAGAGAAATTTAAATCCAACGTTTTTATTGAAACTGGAACCAATGATGGAGATTCTATGGGAATTTTATCTCCTCATTTTCAGGAACTATATTCATGTGAAATCGTACCTGCAACGTATGAGTTGGCTAAAAACAACTTACAACATGCTAAAAACGTTACGGTGACAAATGAGTCATCTATTACATTTTTGGAAACAATATGTCAGAAGTTTCAAGGACGAGAGGATGTAATCTTTTTCTTGGACGCCCATTGGGAAAAGTATTGGCCGTTGTTGGATGAACTCAAAATCATCAAAAAGTATGGATTTGAATGTCCTATCATTATTCATGATTTTTATATCCCAGACGGTAAAGGTAATTCGAAGTTTAACTATGATTCATATGAAGATCAAAACTTGGACTTAAATTACGTCAAGAATGATATTTACAATGTATTCAATGGTAAATATGACATCTATTATCCAGACTACGTTACAGAACCGTCTGGATATGCGGTGTTTACTAAACAGTCAACTCCATTTGTGTCATTTCTTGTAACATGTCACAATGAAGGTGAACAACTGCGTAGTTTATTGACTCTCTTGTCAAAATACATTACCGGTAATGAAATCGTTGTGTTAGATGATTATTCAGATGACGAAGTTACACTCAATGTATTGAAAGACCACGAATTGGTTAATGGAATCAAAATTTCCAAACATCACCTAAATAAAGACTATGGTTCTCATAAGAACTTTGGAACTTCACAGTGTAGTGGCAAATACATATTTCAAATTGACGCAGATGAACTTCCCAACGAGATTCTTCTTGAAAATCTTAGAGACCTCATCGAATCAAACCTTAGTTGTGAAATGTTTTGGGTACCAAGAGTCAATAACTTTATTGGTGTAACCTCAGAAGACATCAAAAATTATGGGTGGAGAGTCAATGAAAAGGGATATATCATGTGGCCTGACTATCAGTCCCGCATATACAAAAATCAACCTCATATTAAATGGGAACGTAAATTGCATGAAACCATCGTAGGATTCAAAGAGTTTACACGTATTCCTGCAATGGAAGAATTATCATTGTATCATACAAAGACGATTGAAAAACAACGTAAAGATAATAGTAGATACATGAACGAATTCTCATTAGAAGATAATATTAGAAAGTGATTATGGAAAAAACTCCGGTATATTGTTTATACTCTCCTCAAATGGATGAAATATTTAACAAACACTTTTATCCATCATTTATAAAGTTTAATGAAAATAACTACGATCTTCGTATATTTGAAACTACTGTTGATGGAAATGGTGATTATAATACGGATGGATACATCGACTGTTTACATAATAAAACAAGATTGATGCTACAAACAACCAAAGAAAATCTGGGACGAAAAATTATATGGACAGATGTTGACATTAAATTCTTTTCTCCAATTGATTTAACATCATATGATAAAATGTTTACTGTTTTAAAAGAAGATGAAGATCCATCAGATACATTTGTAAATCCAGCATTTTGTAAAATAGAATGTAACGATACGATGGTGGACTTTTTTGAAAAATTATTAACTAGTTGTAAACATAATGATGTTCATGATATGGACGTTATTAATTACTTTTCGAATACCATTCCTTCAATAGAAATTGGTATATTTGATTTTAGATATCTTCAATATACGTCTTTATCGTATAGAGATGACACGATACAATGTAACGTATGTTCAAATAACCATGGATGTTATAAATGTACACATCAACTATCAAATTTAGATACAATAGACACGTCGAAAATAATACTTTATCATGCAAATTGTACAATCAATACCGATAGATGTACCAGCATGGAACTAAAACTAGAACAACTAAATTATCTATCAAAATGATTACCATTACAATTGGACTAAATGGAAGATTTGGAAATCAAATGTTTCAATATGCATCATTGATGGGTATTGCAGATAAACAAAACTGTTTATATGGAATTGACTATTCTATCGGAAATAAAATTCCTTGGTACGATTTTACTGACAATGAGATTGTTAACAAACAAACTTTTGTACTACCAAAAGCATTTCATCTATCTGCTTTACAATGTAATGAAAAATATAGAATGGTTCATGAAGGAAACCATTTTCATTTTAACCAAGAACTTTTTAACGTTGGTGATGATGTACATTTACATGGTTACTTTCAAACTGAAAAATATTTTAAACATATAGAATCAACAGTTAGATCCGAATTTACATTTAGACATGATATAGTTAATACAGTAAAAGAGTATTTAAAAGATAAACAATCATACGAAACTGTTTCTATTCATGTACGTAGAGGTGATTATGTACATTTATCACATCACGGTACATGTGATTTAACATATTATAGCAATGCGTTAAGTCATTTTACCGATAAATCATATAATTTTATAGTGGTGTCAGATGATATCGAATGGGCAAAATCAACCTTTACCGGAAATGATAACTTTTTCGTATCCGAGTCTTGTAACCAATTTGTTGATATGTGCATTATGACCCAGTGTAGTCATAACATTATTGCCAACAGTACATTTAGTTGGTGGGGGGCGTGGTTGAACGCCAATCCAAATAAAAAAGTTATTGCACCTTCACGTTGGTTCGGTCCAGATGTAACTTTAAACACTAAAGATTTATATGTACCAAGTTGGATTGTAATATGAAAATTCCTAAAGAAATTCAAACAATACAAAAAGCAAAAACCATCACAGATGGTTTGATTCCATTACAAGAGTGTACGTTTATCATACCTGTTTGCATTGAAAGTGACGACAGAAAGAAAAACTTTAGCATAATATACGACTATCTACGTCGTAATTTTGAGACTAACATTATTGTTTATGAGTGTTCTAAAGAACCAATCGTGTCATCTTTAATCAAAGACGATGTGACTTATATACATCAAAACATACCAGATGAATCGTTTCATAGAACACGATATTTAAACCGTATGTTGGCATTATCAGACACCACAGTTACAGTAAATTATGACGCTGACGTGATTCTCCCAATCGAATCTTACCTAATGGCATACAAAAAGATTACTCGTCAAAATCATGACTTGGTATATCCATTTGCTATGGGAAAATTTCAAAAGAAGATTGGTACGTCTGGAAGAGAAAAGTTGTTAAACCAAGCGTCCGTGGTAGAACTCACCTCTCAAGACTATTCAGATTGTGTTGCGGAATATGGTCATTGTCAATTTTTCAAAACATCATCATATAAAAAATACGGGTGGGAAAATGAAAACTTTATATCGTATGGTCCAGAAGATCGTGAAAGATACGAACGGTTCAAAAAATTCAATACCACCGTTACACACCTTGATAAAGGATTTGTATATCACATAGAACATAGTCGTGGATCAGACTCTAGCGATAAAAATCCTTATTTCAAGTCGAACAATGATTTATATAAAAAATTGGGTGATATGAATCAAGATCAGTTAAATACCTATTACAAAGACGTTGAGTATTTGAAGAATTATTAAGTTATGAAAATTGCCGTTATTACGTTAGCGACCAACAAATATAAATCATTTTTACATCCTTTGTGGACTTCGGTTAAGAAACATTTCATACCAAGTGCGCAAAAGGATTTTTACTTTTTCACGGACGAAAAGTTAGAGTGGTTTGATGAATCGGTCAAATGGTATAAGATAGAACACCAACCTTGGCCATATATTACTTTGAAACGTTTTGAATTCATTTCATCGTGTATCAAAGAACTATCCGATTACGATTACGTGTTCTATATTGATAGCGACATGGAATTTGTAGATACACTTCTCACATTTGATATTAACAATAAAAAATATTATGCAGTTTGTCATCCGTCAGTTGTCTCTAACTTAAACTTCTGGCCAATAGAAACAAATCCAAATTCCACCGCATATATTCCAGAACGACACCGTTGTGTTTATGTTCAAGGATGTGTATGGGGAGCGAAAGGCAATCACATAGAATATATGGTTAACGTGATGAAAAACAACATCGACACTGACCTTAAAAACAATATTATTGCTGTTTGGCATGATGAATCACATCTTAACAAGTTTATCGTAGACCATCGAAAAGAAGCTGCTATTTTAAGTCCGAGTATGGCATACCCAGAACATTGGAATTTGCCAGTTAACAAATTGATGATTCATAAAGATAAAAACATGGAAGAATATCCACGATTCAAAGGAGCGTCACCTTCATGAAAATAGTTATATGGGGTCATCCTTTGTATTCGCATACACATTCGTATGTTCATTCATCTTATTATAAGGCAGCATCTCACATGGGACATGAAGTTTATTGGTTTCATGACAAAGACTATCCCAAAGATTTTGATTACTCCAATTGTGTTTTTATAACAGAAGGATTTGCAGACAACAACATTCCGTTGAATTCTAGCAGTACGTATTTTGTGATGTATTGTCCGTCACCCAAAAAGTATTTGAACGCTGGAGTTAAACGATATATTGATGTTCGATGTGCCGCTAAAAATCATAAGGACCATATACACGATTATTCAGTAGATAAAACTACCACTCAAAAAATAGGACCATCTTGTTATTATGTTCCTAAAACCAATCAAAAAGTACATATCAAAAACAATTATGTAGACTATACCATTGACGATTTTGATAAGTTCTACTTGAGTTGGGCAACTAACCTATTACCAGAAGAATTTGATTTAAATGATGTTTATCGTCAACGAGAAAACTCCATTTATTTTTGTGGAAGTCTTTCCAACTCTGGTATATGTGAAAACATGAGCAATTGGCTTCCATTTATACAGGAATGTAAACGTAATAATATTACCTTTTATCATAATGATCCATGGAGAAATCCAATATCAGATGATAAAGTGAAAGAATTGGTACAAAAATCAATACTGGGAATTGATATTCGTGGATCAGAACATGCTAGAACCGGCATTGTTACGTGCAGAATATTCAAAAATGTTAGCTATGGTCATTTGGGTTTAACAAACTCTCAAGAGATATACAACGAAATGGAAGGACATTGTTTGTATCACTCAAATCCCGTGGAATTATTTAACATCGGTATGCAACATCGAACAGACTATGATTTCATAAAAAAATCAATGTTGTATGTAAAAGAAAATCATACCTATATAAACAGAATCAACAGTTTATTTTCAATTTTATAATTTATGTTTAAATCAGACGCTTTTCAAGATCAGTTTGTACACAAAATTCTTAACGGAAAACGTAATGGTTATTTCGTAGACATCGGAAGTTGTGGTGCAATTAATTCTAACAACACATACTTCTTTGAATCACTTGGATGGAAAGGTATATGCATAGAAATCGAAAAAGGTTATGCGGACAGTTATCATAGTAGATCGTGTACTTTTATAAATCAAAATGCATTAACCATCAATTATAAAGATTTATTTGAACACCAAAATTCTCCAAAATGGATAGATTATCTATCGGTGGATATAGATGAACTTAGTATTGATGCTTTAAAACTATTGCCACATGACATATATAAATTCGGCGTTATCACCATTGAACATGACGGATACATTTATGGTGACAAATATAGAAATCAACAACGTGATTTTTTGAATAATCTTGGATATCACCTATTAGGATCAAACGTTCGTGTACCAGATCGTCATTTTAGGTCGTTAAGCACGTTAAATCATTTGAATAATAATGGATTTGAAGATTGGTGGATACATCCTACTTTAAATGTAAACAACTATAAATTTGATCAAATATTTCCGGAAGATTTGATTTCTCAAATATGAAAATATTCTTGGTTAACCATAAAATACAAAACTGCGGCGTATACCAATATGGTAAACGCGTATCGTCTATTATTTCCAAATCAAATAACTTAGTTGTTCATTATTTGGAAATGGACAATCGTGAAGAATTTCAAAAAGAAGTTGACACTCATAAACCTCAAGTTATTGTATACAATCATCTTACGGGTACGATGCCTTGGGTTGATAAAATGTATGTAGATGAACTACGTCAATTAGGCATCAAACAAGGAACGATAGTTCATAATGTTGCATATTCGACATTCTTTGATTTTTACTTACACCAAGACCCCAATTATCAACCAAATGAAAATAACTATCGTCTGTTGAGACCCTTGTTTGAATACACCAACAACCTTAATTTGAATCCAAACGTACTTAAAATTGGATCTTTTGGATTTGGCTTTGCATCCAAACAATATGAAACGTTATGCGCATGTGTTAGAGATAACTTTTATAGGACAACGTTTCCTATCGAACTACGATTACATCTAACACATTCTCATTTTTGTGAAAATACAAGAGATATTGAAACAATCAAATTTGTGGCAAATCGTATTATCAACAATCCTAACATAACGTTGAAGATTACTACAAACTTTATAAGTGACGATGAATTATTAACATTTCTTGCTGGCAATGACCTTAATATCTTCTTCTACCAAAAATACACCAGTTATAACGGAATATCATCATCTATAGATTACGCTTTATCAGTCAAACGTCCGATTGCAATTTGTCGTAGTAATATGTTTTCACACATTTGGAATACTCAACCATCTATTTGTGCAGAAGATAATTCGTTAAAAGAAATCATAAATAACGGTTTTGGTCCGTTGGAAAAATACTATAATGAGTGGTCTCATGAAAACTTCATTAAAGTTTTTGAAGACAATATTAATAATGTTATAAAATGAGTACGTTGGGTGTATTAGTTACGTGTTACAACGAAGTACGAGCATTGGAATTTTCATTACCAATGTTCAGAAAAATATATCCATATTCCAAAATTTATCTAACCACAGAAAGTTCAAATACCAATTTTGATTCGTTGTTATCTTTAAACAATATTAAAATAAACCATGTAGAAGATACAATGTATATAATCAAACAAGTAAACGATCAAAACTTTGTAGAACCATACTTTCAAGAAAAAATATTATTCGCAACACGTTCATTTTTAAACCGCGTCAAACAAGCAATAGAATTCTGTCAATCTGATTATTTATTGTTGATGGATCCTGATACTCTTGTTCGTGGTCCATTGTCTTTGCCAGAAGGTGCCAAATTATTGGGATCCAGAATTAACTGGGGATTGCCTTCGGCACTAAGAACTATACTTGCACAAACTCCCGGTGCGATTGATATTAACTGTTGGGGAGCAACCCCGGCAATAATCCATTGTGAAACCTTTTTAAAATCATATAAGTATGTGACCGAACAAGATCCTACTTTTTTACCACGTATAACAAAAACATTTTACGCTGTTTTTGCACACGATGTAATACTTCCTATTTTATTTGCACTGCAAGGAGAACATGAAATATACAATCCGGAAATAATCGAATGTCACAGAAACCATTATTGGAGACAGACCTCTCATCCTTTGGTTCATCAATTTAAATATCTTTATGACAACAATCGTAACGGCACTTTATAACATCAATCGTGAACAACGTGGTGACGGTAGACCTTTTAGAGACTATCTTAAATGGCTTCCAGAAACATTATCTCTTTCATGCAACTATGTTATATACACCGAATCGGGTGTGGTTCCATACATTCCACAAAAACCTAATATTAAGGTTATTGTGACTTCACCCGATCAAATACCTTTATATAACAAATGTGGGACAATACAGAGTATATTGAACAATCCTGAGTATCTACAAAAAATCAAACATCCAAATAGAGTTGAGTGTGTATTGCCAATGTATAACATTATTCAATACTCTAAATTTGAATGGTTGAAACGTACTATAAAAGAAAATCCATTCAATTCAGAGTATTTCTTTTGGATGGACGCTGGGTGTAGTCGTTTTTTTGAGAATCTTCCAAAATCGTTTCCAAATCCCGACAAACTTCCACCAAAATTTTTGATTCAAGGTAATTATAATACCAACAGAATTCCCATTGACGATAACTATAAATGGATGTCGGATTGTGTATTGGTAGGAACTTTCTTTGGTGGCCATCATGAATACGTAACTCAAGTATCAGATCTTACATTGAAATTTTTACAAGAAGAAATGTTAGATCAAAACATGATTAATAACGAACAAATTGCATTAGCTTATATTTGTAAGCGTAATCCGTCATTGTTTAATGTATATATACAGTTGAACGGACAACATTTACCCGTACTAAAAATACTTGTATGAACGAATCATTTTTTGCAGAACATAAAGAAGACCAATTTCTTAGATCAAAATACTTTCCAGATTATGGTTACAAAGGTACATTGGTTGAAGTCGGCGGTGCAACTCCAGAGTTTATATCTGTATCTCGTCACTTTACATTAAACGGATGGAGAACTGTTATTGTAGAACCAAATCCGACATTTGCTAAACAACACCGTGATATTGGAAATGAAATATATGAATATGCCGCGTCTGAGACTGACGAAGATGATGTAGATTTTACAATAGTTCATATCACAGGTGGCAGTGTTACCGATCATGCCTTTTCTTCTTTAAAGATCAAAGAATCATATCAGTCAATATCAAAAGGTTGGGTAAATAAATTAAACAAAACCCAAATTAAAGTTAAACAACGTCGTTTGGATACAATAATTAAAGAAGCGAATATCGAACAAATCGATATTCTTTCAGTTGATACTGAAGGTTGGGAGTTAGAAGTCATGAACGGACTTAGTTTACTCAAACCCAAAGTTATCATGTTGGAAAACATTTTTAATGAAGACTCTTATCGTGAATATATGGCCCTAAAAGGTTATATGTTTGACGCTAGAATTAAAGATAACGACGTTTATATATCATGAAAATTTCAATTATTGGACCGGGAATTATGCCCATTCCTCCAAAAGGATGGGGTGCTGTAGAATCTCTCATATGGGATTATAATATCGAATTGACTAAATTGGGTCACGAAGTACAAATTGTTAATACTCAGGACCGTCGAGAGATTGTCAATCAAGTTAACCAATACAACCCTGACTTCGTACATCTTCAATATGACGATTTGTACGACGTGTTACCGTATATTAATTGTAAACACAAGGCTGCAACTACTCACTATGGTTATTTAGAACAACCACATCGTTATGGTGGTTACGTTAGAATCTTTGAAGCGTTTGTTCGTGGAGATTTCAACATCGTTTGTTTATCAGAAGGCATCAAGAACGTATATAAACACTATGGTGTAAACGATAATAGACTATACGTTGTATGTAATGGCGCTAGACAAGACCTGTTTAAATATACATCGACACCTTCTAAACCCGGAAAGAGCGTGTATCTAGCTAAGATCACCGATAGAAAACGTCAATGGTTGTATCAAAACATCAACGGCATTGATTTTGTTGGAAATAAAGACGACAATCGTTTTGATTTTTCACGTACAAACTATATTGGTGAGTGGGATAAACCAACACTATATGAAAATCTAACCAATTATGCCAATTTGGTCTTGTTAAGCGATGGAGAAGCAGATCCTCTTGTTACCAAAGAAGCGTTGATGGCAGGACTTGGAGTGGTTATTTCAGAATGTTCTGTCGCTAATTTGGATTTGACAAAACCATATATCAGCGTAGTCTCTGAAAATAAGATCTATGATTTGAATTATATTCGTGGTGTTATTGAAACAAATAGACAGCAATCTTTGTTACACCGTGAAGAAATTCGTCAGTATGGAATTACGAATTTTGCATGGGAAAATGTCGTAAAACATTATCTTAATGTGGTGAATCAAATTGTTTCAAAATAAGTTATGTACGATTATCTGATTGTAGGAAGCGGTTTGTTTGGATCAGTATGTGCGCATGAACTAACCAAAAAAGGCAACAAATGTTTGGTTATTGATAAACGCAACCATATTGGAGGCAACTGTTATACCGAAAACAAAGACGGTATCAATGTTCATGTTTACGGACCTCACATCTTTCATACATCCAACAAAGAAATTTGGGATTACGTAAACCAGTTTGCTAAGTTTAATAACTTTATCAACCGTCCAAAGGTATTTTATAAGAACTCACTATACTCTTTTCCGATTAATCTGTTTACATTACATCAAATTTATGGCGTAACTACACCAGAAGAAGCAAAAAAGAAACTAGAAGAAGTTCGGGTCAAAAACGACAACCCTAAAAACTTGGAAGAGTGGATCGTATCCCAAGTTGGAGTAGACATTTATATGATGTTTATAAAAGGGTATACAACCAAACAGTGGGGAAGACATCCAATTGATTTACCAGCATCCATTATCAAACGATTGCCGATACGTTTTAACCACGATGATAATTACTTTAACGACACGTATCAAGGTATTCCTATTGGAGGATACACTCAGATATTTGAAAAGTTATTGAATGGAATTGAAGTACGATTAAATGAAGATTATTTGCAAAACAAAGAGTCGTTTAATAGTATAGCAAAAAAAGTAATTTATACCGGTCCAATTGACGCTTATTATAACTACAGATTCGGTCAATTAAATTACAGAAGTCTTAAATTTGAAACCGAGCGAGTTGAGGTTCCAGATTATCAAGGTAATGCGGTTGTTAATTATACCGAATTACATCATCCAGAAACCCGTATAGTTGAACATAAACATTTTGATCCTGTCAATACAGACTTCACCTATATTACCCGTGAATATCCAAGAGAGTACGGAGAGGGTCTTGAACCGTATTATCCCGTCAATGATAAAGTTAATACGCCTGTATATGAAAAGTATAAAGCGTTGACCGAAAATGAAATCAATGTTATATTTGGAGGTAGATTGGCAGAATACCGATACTATGACATGCATCAAGTAATTGGATCTGCACTACATACCTGTAAAAAACTATGAAAATACAAATTGTTACACATCTTCTACCTCATGAGTTAGACGAATTTGAACGTCAGTTGACCGTGCTGAGTCAAGAGATGATTGATTCGTCAGAAATAACCTTGGATGTTACGCTCAATCTGAATACGGTTGACTGGAATAAGACCAAGATACCCAAGGATTTTTTTATTGATAAGTTTGAGTCAATGAGTAAATATGTGACTCACACTAGTTGGGCGAGAAACTATATCTTTGATGTTGATGACCACGGTAGTTGTAGAGGTATCAACGACAAACGTCGTAATAGCGTTCGTAAGTATGGCAAAGATGTAGATGCGTTTCTATATTTGGATTCGGATTTGGTATTTCCATCTGGTATTCTAGCGTATTCTATACATTGTGCAAAACAGGTTAAGAATCAATACTACATTATTACACCTCAAATCACCAAGATTTGGGATCAAACGTGGGATCACTTGGTGAATCATCAGTTTATCAACAACAAATATGGAAGTGAACGAAACATCAATCCGTATTTTGAAGTAAACCGCAAGTCATATAGTGAAGATGTAAATCTTATCAAGTGTGATCCAACCAAGTTTGGAGGTGGGTGGTTCAATCTAATTAGTTCCAATCTACTTACGTTTACCGATATACCAGACGTTCTTGGTCCCTACGGTGTGGATGATACCTATGTCATGTTTGCAGCACAAATAATGAAACTCAATAAAGTAGATTTTCAACAATATTTAATGGAAAACATCATTGTGGCAGAAAACTATTTATTGAGACACAATCCATACAAGGAATACATCACTTATTTTGAAGATAGAAATAACTTTAAAAGCAAAGCCGAATCAGAACTAGGAAACTGCTTGAGAGAGTTTGTTAACAAGAATAACTACGCATTTAAATCATTATGATCGACATACTAAATACAATATTTATCGGAGTTACGTTTTTGGTTGTGTGGTTTCATACAGAAGCGTTTGTTGAATACTGCAACCTATTTAATTTGAAACGTCTGTTTAAAATTGGTGAATTTGAAAAAGCACAAGAAAGTGATTTCAGTTTGGAATATTTGTCGTGGCTAAAACAAACATATCCAAACTTTTTTACCAAACTTGTTAATTGTCCATGGTGTATTGGATTCTGGTTTACTCTACTATCTTCATGGATTTTCTCCACATTTTACATATTTCCGGTAATTTATGTGTTTACACTTGTTATATATTTACTGATCGTAAATAAGTTTTTTAGATAATATGATCCTCGTCCAAAACTTCACAGAATTTTATAACATACTAAAGACGCACAATAACATACCCAATTCAGTCTCTAAGCTGAAAGAGTATGTGTTATTGGTAGAACGTTTTAAAAATACTTGCAGTTGTAGAGGAACTGAAAAACAACGTGTAAAAAATGATTGTGAAATGCAATACAGATCGTTGGTTTTAACTGAAGTAAGTAATAATATAAACTTATTCAAAAACTCCTTGGGTGATGGTCATATTAAATTTATTCAAAATAATGCCATCATCCAAGAGTTTAATGTTTAATCAGATATAACTTTCAATAGTTGTCTTTAACGCTGTTTTGAAATCAGTCAATTTCATTTTTCCAAACTTTTGTTCATACTCAAAAGTTTCAATAGCGTATCGTAAATCGTGTCCCTTACGATCAGTGACATAACTTATGTAGTCGTAATCTACCTTGGTATTTGTTACTTCTTCAAACGTTGATTTAATGTATTCAATCAATTCAAGATTGGTCAATTCGTTGTTACCGCCAATCAAATATTGACTTCCTACATCACCATTTTCAAGTACATCCCAAATACAGTTAACGTGATCTTTTACATAGATCCAATCACGTACATTCTGACCAGTACCATATACCGGAATTTGTTCTCGGTTTTTTAACTTACGAATACAGGTCGGAATCAATTTCTCAGCGTTTTGTCGAGGTCCAAAATTGTTGCTACAATTGGTAATAATAGTTGGTAGTTTATATGTTTTGTTGTAACTACGTACCAACAAATCACTTGCAGCCTTTGTGGCAGAATAAGGACTATTTGGACGATATGGACTTTCAACCGTGAAGGATGACTCCTTGGCACCCAAAGACCCATAAACTTCGTCAGTTGAAATATGAATAAACTTTTCAAGTTTACCATAGTCATATATGGCTTTAATCAAATTGTATGTTCCAAGAACATTTGTTGTTACAAATGGATCAGGAGCATAAATTGAATTATCAACATGAGTTTCCGCAGCAAAATTAATTACATGAGTAATCTCAAACTTATTTAGTGTCTGCCACAAAATAACTCCATCATTAATATCTGCAACATAATGTTTATATCGTTGGTCTACATTGAACTTCAAATCCCTATTGGCTGCATATGTTAGTTTGTCAACGTTAATAATGCAACCAATATCGGGATCATTCAATAACTTTTCTACAAAGTGTGATCCAATAAAACCACACCCACCTGTAACTAAAATATTTTTCTTCATACAATTTCAAATACTGGACATGGAACTATAAAATGACCACCCGTCATTAGATATGTTGACTCACGTCTCTTAAATTCATCAATAAAATGCCAAGGCAATACCAAAAGATAATCCGGATTAGCCTTTCTCATATCTTGTTCGGAATAAATTGTAATGTCAGTTCCAACTGTCTTTAATCCAAACTTATATGGACTACGTTCTGCCGCACCATCAATCAACGTTTTATCCAATCCAAAATATTGAAGAAGAGTGTTTCCTTTGGTTGACGCTCCGTATACCCAAATACTCTTACCCTTTTCCTTTTCTTGTTTGATGAAATTATAAGTCTTTTCCTTTAACTCTTGAAGTTTCCTATAAAAGTCCATGTAAAACTCAATGGTATTTGCACCGATCTTGTTTTCATATTCTAAAGTGGAATTTACACGATAACGTGCAACATCACGATAAGGAGCAGTAGCATATGATGTAACTTTAGCAATATTCTTCTGCAAATAAACTCTGAACGATCCTCCATTGACATCGTTCAACTCACAATCAACAATCTTAAAATTAGCCTTTTCGGCAACATACTTGAAAGAGTGTAAAGAATAATACATCAAGTGTTCGTGACAGATATTATCAAACGCCATCTGTTGAATCATCAATGGAGTGTAACTCATTTGTACTACGAACAATCCTTCATCGTGTAATACTTCATGAACCTCGTTTAAAAAGGAAACTGGATCTGGTAGATCATAAAACATTGCGATACAAGTGATTACATCACACTTACGTCCTTTGAATAAACTTCTATCAAACGCTGATTTTGAAAAATAATCCTGTACTACTTGATCTGCGAACTTAACACTCTCTTTGGTATAAGAGTCATCGGCAGGATCAATCCCTAACCTTGAATATGGTGTCGGCACATAACTCAATAGTGTTCCATCATTACACGCAATGTCCAACCATAGAGGATTGTCAGACTTTGGGCTGTGAACCATCATACAGCTGTCAACCACATTCTTGAGTTGATTACGCATAGTTTGATTTGTACCTGAACGATACCAATATTGACCATACATTTTGTTTGGATCAGCGCCCTGTTCCAACTGAACCAACTTTGATGTAGGTGAATACATCAACTTCATTTCAGACTTGAAATCATCTGATGGTTGATCCTTAACAAAGTTTGAAATGAATAAATTTCCCAATGTAAACAATGGAACAAGTTGATCATTTGATACTCGACAATTTGTAACTTTTTCTGTATATTTCATATTATTTCCAATTTTCTAAACAATAGTTCAAGGCTTCATCGACCGTTCTCATAGTAATACCAGTTGACAGTAGTTTTTCATTGCTCATAACACAGTTTGACCGTGGAGTCTTTGCAGCAATCTTATAAAAATCTTCTTCATTATCAAAAAACTCAAAGACTTTATCCTTGGCAATAGTCTTTTGCATCTTTTCAATTACTTGTTTTGTAGTAACAAATCCAGTATTAGTCACATTGTATGTGCCATATGGAATATTCTTTTTTAACGACTGAACGCACGCATTGACAAAATCATACTTGTTGGATATCGAATTCTCGGCATCCAACAACTTCTTATAATTCAACATCTTAGACAGATAGTTTCTCGGATTGTTATTTTCCTCAAACGGTATACGTAATCTCCAAATATAATGATTTCCCCAGTTCTGTCTAATAACATCTTCAGCCATAGCTTTAGTACCACTATAAAAGCTACAGTTATTGTGTTCAAAACTAAAGTTAGGACGATCTTTTTCTGTAAATGGTTTTCCGTCTGACCTACGTCCTGTGTAAATACACCCAGACGATACATGTCCCAGTGTAATTCCATGATTACGACAAAACAACGACAACATTTCTGGTACGACTACGTTGCCATAAATCGTATTGTGTTTGTCTGTCTCACATGCATCTACATTTGGTTTACCTGTATACCCAGCACAATTAACGATTGCAGTTAATTTTAATGATTTGT
>Ga0315907_10000876_pt1 | contig 41351 bp, 41 predicted proteins | sample LakEriMetagenome_3_FD_203525 | JGI IMG/M metagenome (GOLD analysis project Ga0315907, IMG submission 203525) | Freshwater fungal communities from buoy surface, Lake Erie, Ohio, United States - Buoy 12 MA123 | ecosystem: Environmental > Aquatic > Freshwater > Lake > Lake biofilm | place: USA...
TGAGGTAAGTAGAATACATTCTTTGTTTACATCTACTGAAAAACTTGAGACATCTACTGCTATATCAATGCTTGTATCAGAGAGCGTAAGGCACGAGCATATAGACCTAGGCAAGAAGATTATGGAGGATGCCAACTCCGATGCCTACTCACCAAGCAAGGTGCTTGAGGATATGCAGAACCATTTACTTGACAATAGATTCAAGGCGATACTCAACAAGAAAGAATACTCTAATGAGTCGTTGCTTGATGAACTTGACAAGAAGATGGAGCAAGCAGCATCGCAAGATGGTATCAATGGGATACGCACTGGCTACGATAGGTTTGATACCGTTACATCAGGTATGCATGCTACTAACTTAATCATTGTGGCAGCGAGACCTGCTATGGGCAAGACACAGTTTGCTCTAGGTATCATGAAGGCTGCAAGTATTCGTGACAATTACAAGGGTTTGTTTATCTCATGCGAGATGGATGAGGTTCAAGTAATGAAACGGATAATAAGCGTAGACAGCGGTGTCAAGGGTTACTCAATAAAGCGAGGAAGATTACAGCGTGATGAGGTACTACGATTCGAGAAGTCGAGGAAGAGAATTGCTCAATCAAATCTAAAGATTGTGGCAGGCTCATTCACCATATCAGATGTGCTTTCATTGGTGTATAAGATGAAACATTCAGAGGGGCTTGATTACGTTGTGATTGATTACATACAGAAGATTACATCACCGGGTACACAGAACAGAACAAACGAGGTCGGAGATGTCTCTAGGAAACTAAAGGACATGGCAAACGAACTAAAGATACCTGTCATCGCATTAGCTCAGCTCTCACGAGCAGTTGAGCATCGCACGGATAGGAAGCCTATCTTAAGTGATTTGCGTGAGTCAGGGGACATAGAACAAGATGCCGACATCGTAACTTTCCTTTATCGCCCAAGCTATTATATGTCAGTCGAGGAACGGGATAACAATCCCATGTCTCAAGACGGATATTTAATCATAGCCAAGCATAGAGATGGAGAATTAGAAGATATACAACTGAAGTTTGACTCAGATATTCCTGCGTGGTTGAATCCTAACAGAGACGACTACAAGGAAGATTATGTTCAATCATCATTGTCACCTAACACTGGATTCGATTATCAAGGTTCACAACCATTTTAACATGAGCAAGAAGTTTTCAAAAGAATTATATGATGAATCGAACATGGTGGCTATGCGTACAGCTGTCACAATTTTAGAAACAATTTGTGACGGAAAATTCTATAGACTTGATGTACCACTGCACATGCAGGAGGAATCATATAAGTCCCACGACTTTGTGATAAGCAGGCTACACGACACAGGAACTACCAATGTCTATGTGGAGGTTGAAAAGAAGCGTGTGTGGGGTACATCAGGTAAGTGGGAAGGGTTTAGTACGATTGATGTTCCTTATAGGAAGTCAGAATCAAAGGCTAATCTATTTGTTATGGTAAACAACAATAATGATACTGCAGCCATAGCAAGAATGAGTGATGTAATATCGTCTCCAATCGAATCAAAGCGGACCATTTATACAGACGATGAAAAGTTCTTCAAGGTTGGGCTAGACAAGTTCAAGTTCTATTACAACGTAGCACCAAGAGGAAATCATTTGTATATGTTTAACTATGTAGATAGTTGGATTGAGATTAAACCTAATGGAGATATATTCTAATGTATAAGAAAAAGCATTATCTATACGTGACTATATGCATTTGCATATTATATGTATCACAATGGGTGTATTTATATGCTTTTGCATATTATATTGCCAGAAAATAACCCTTAAAAAGTGCATTATGATACACTTTAACGTAAAATACTGTTTACAAAAACGAATAAAAATGTAAAAACTATTTAGCATGAAACTAACAGCAGTAGAATGGTTGGTTATGGACTATGTAAACAAAGGTATAATTACCGTTGAAGCCATTGAACAAGCCAAAGAAATGGAGAAAGAGCAGATAATAGATGCTTGGAAAAATGGAGATGGTGAATTTGATAAAGCCTCAGATTCATTGTCTGAATTATACTACAATGAAACATATAAATCAGAATAACATGGAAGCAAAAACAGCAGTAGAATGGTTAATTGAACAAATCAAAGAAGACCAAAACGTAAAAGCAAAGTCAGGTTCAGAATGGAAAAAAACATTTGACCAAGCATTAAAAATTGAGCGCATACAAAGTGAGCAATACGCTGCATTTTGTGTAAGGTGTGATAGAGACGAACTGCCACTACTAGAGTTTGAGTCTTACACTAACATTAAAAAAGAAGAAGAAGAAGATGTTTGATATTTTCGCAGAGAAGGAGCCTCCAAAGTTGTACATAGCCGACCTTGAGATTCAAGTTGTAATCCCTGGCAAGGCAAGGACATCTAAGCCTACTATCAGGAACATCAAGTTACCGAACAATCCTATTGTTCTTACTGACGGAAAGTTTCCTACAAGCAGGAGCGAGGCAATCTTCTTCAGGAAGATACACTCAACGTACATAGTCAGAGGGGAATTTGATAAAATCAGATTCAAGATTACCAAGATGGACAATGTTAGGTTCTCCTCAAACCTTATGTATAAATTCGATTACGACAAACATTGATAATAAATTTTGTATATTTGTAACAATAAATAAAGTATGGAAAAGCAATTACTGCAAGTAAGAGATTTCCAAGCAGCATTTGGGGCAGAGATGCCAGATAAGCCTAAGATGCTTGGGAAGAAAAGAGCAAGACTTCGACAAACATTACTACAAGAAGAAGTAACAGAGTTAGCCGAAGCAAAAGATTTAGTAGATGTGGCAGACGCATTGACTGACATCTTATATATCACCTACGGAACAATCCATGAATACGGATTAGCTGACCGAGCTGTGATGCTGTTCGATGAAGTACATCGTTCCAATATGTCTAAGCTTGACTTTGATGGTAAGCCTATCTTCCGTGAGGATGGTAAGGTCATGAAGCCTGAGACATATCTTCCACCAAAACTTCAACCAATCCTTGAACGTGACTTCACGGTGTATAAGGAAAGCGAAGTGATGAAGGAGATTGCTGAAATCCAAAAGAAAGAGACTGAGAAAAGAATCATAAAAAGAATTTATAACAAGTTAAATCTTTTTGATAGACTATTGTTCTGGTTGTATAACAAGGCTGAGGACAAGCTCAAGAATAAGATTGAGGTTAAGTTCCCTAAGACGATTGACGGAGAGATAGTAGTCCGTGTCTATCACAAGGAGTATGGGGTTTAGCAAAAGAAAATACGGAAACAAGAAGATAGAAGTTGACGGGGTTAAGTTTGATTCTAAATTAGAGATGAAATGCTATAACCTCCTTAAAGAGATGGGGTTCTCTTTTGAATTTCAGAAACAGATAACACTGGTAGATAAGTTCAGATACAACAAGGAAGCAATCAGGGCAATAACAATCGTAGTAGATTTCGTTTTAGACCACGACGGACATACAATCTACATAGACACCAAAGGATTCGCAACGGAAGTATCAAAGATTAAATACAAGATGTTACGTTATATGCTGAAAGACGAGGAGAACACTGATGTGGTTTGGCTTCACACACAAAAAGAGGTCAGCGATTATTTGATTAAGTTAAAAGAAGAAAGATGAGTAGTTTGAACAAAGTGACGTTGCTTGGCAATGTCGGAAACGTAGATGTGAAAGACCTAGAAGGAGGTCGTAAATTAGTTCAGTTGTCATTGGCAACATCTGATGGTTACAAGAAGGATGGCGAATGGGTAGACAAAACTGAATGGCACAAGTGTGTGTTTACTATACCAACTCTTGCAGAACGTGCTGCGACTATTGGTAAGGGTGACAAGATTTATGTTGAAGGAAGTATCAACACAAACACTTGGACAAACAAAGAAGGAGAAAAGAAAGAGTTCAAGGAGATTTCTTGTGTATCATTTAAGATGTTCTCCAAGAATAAAAGTGCAGAGGTAATTAATGATGCTCCTAAGGCAGCTGTTAAGTCAGCTACAGAGCCTGAAGATTTACCATTCTAAGTATCTGTCTGCAACCCAGATAGGTTTCTCATGTGGCGGAAGGGTAAACGCACTACAATCAGCAGCAGGTTCGAGTCCTGCCATGAGAACTGCTTTCATAAGCGCATACAAATAGTTTAGTTTAAGTTCCTTAGGTAAGGTGGCCACTACGGCTAGTGGCATTTTTTAACAAAGATTAACATGGAGTACGAAGTAGAATTGACAGCAGAAGACATTGGAGAAATGGTAACAATCATTCGTGTACAGCATTTACGCATGCACGTTCAGCCGTTTGCCGAGAAGATTGGTATGATGGAGAAAGTTCTACTTGCTGTTGAAGATGGTAACGGACCTCACGGCTTATTGACTCTAAAGAAGATAGCTGCAGCATTCCCCAATGTACGAATCACAGTTAATGTTGATTTAAAATGAAAGGAAAGGTAAAGAAGAACCAATTCAGGATTGATAGAATCCAAAATAGGAACGCAAAGTTTACAAGCTATATCTACAATCGGTACTTTAGAACCGAACTGACGGCTCTTTTTGATGATGAACATGTTACGATTTCACACGGAAGAAGATTCGCTTCTTATCAGCTCGATTTCGGCTCTGACTCTGCTTCTTCGTTTTGTGCTTTGTTATATGAGCTTCATCTATCCCATCAAGATTCCCATGAGTCCCCTTCTTTCGATTGATAGCCTGCAAGATAGACCTGCGCTTTTGTTGCTCAGGATGCTTGTTATACTCAGTATCGTATTTCTGTTTCTTGTCACGAGCCTCTGGATTACTATGGTAATATTTAGCGCTCTTGCTCTTGCCTACTTTAGTGCCTGCCAATCTATTGCGTGCCATCTTTTATTACTTTAATGATTTCAACATCTCTATCATCTTAGGATGAGGGTAGACATCAGACTTATCTTTTCGATACGAGTTATGAGTAAACAAACCATTTTCGCCTTTCAACGCACGGTCAGTAACATTCCAAATGTCCTCATTGTATGTGATATCTATGCCATACTTTTCATGAAGATATACGACCAACTGACGTGTTGACTCAATCTGAGCATCGCTATAAGCATGGTAATGCTTAAACCCTTTGAATGGTTTATCAAGAGTACATACCTCATCAGCAGGAACTTCTCTGTCTACATAGTTGTAGAACTTTCCATTCTTCTCTTCTAGAGGCCCCCAATTACATATCTCTATCCCAATGGATAGTTTATCAAGGTTCTGCCATTTAACATTCCTAGAGGCAAATACCTCAGCTTTTACACCCAAGTGATATGCCCAGTTTTTAGAGCTAAATGCTTGACATATTTCTCCGTCTCTACTGTTGATGCAATTCTTTCCTGATATACATACAAACGTAGCGATACGACCACGGCTATCGGCATTCCAAGCACTGATTGTATTTATTCCTGATGCATTACCTGCTGTATGGTGTAAGACAATTTGCTTCTTAATAGAAGTTTCATTGAAAAACTGTCCATCTTTTAGTGGACATTGACGAATTTTTGATAAATCTAAACTTGCCATCTCTTTGCGATTCTACTGATGATATAAATAATTGCTATTATAAAGATAAGCCAAAATGTTATCTTAATGTATTGACCTGCTTCAGCCCAAAATCCTTTCTTCTTCTCGTAGTATTTAACGGGAACCTTCTTTACAATAATCTTATCTACATATACGGTGTCACATTCACCTGCGATGTAAACCTTATTGTATCTGTCTACATATACCTTAACTTTTAGTTGGTCTTTCTCCAAATAAACTGTGTCAAATAGCTGTTGATATGAAACAACAGTGTCTACCTTGACTCCCGGAACATAGATACGAATAGTATCACGCATCACGATAGTATCATTTGTTAGTAGATACGGATGCTTTTCGATAAGCTTTGTGAATCTTCTTTGAGGAGAACATGCTGCTAACACCATTAGCAACACGAACAATAATCTATACATTGACTTCATTGTCTTTCTTTTCTATTTTTTTACTCCAAGCGTCAGTAACCTTGATGCCCAAAGATACGCAAACGAGCGTTACCCACACATCGAATGATAATCCATTCACAAAAAAATCCCAAAATGCCATGAATAAAACTGCTCCCCAAGCAGTGAACATAGTAAGAAATGTCTTTGACCACTTGCCGTTTCTCTTTAGCGTATCAATTAAGATATTCTTAAACAGAAAGAATGTGGTTTTCATCTGACTCTTTTTTAATCTCTAATTCTTTGGGTAGTATAGCGACGAGTTTGTCTTTTGATGGAATTACTTTGTTAGCTGATGCTGTTGATTTTCTATAAGTGGCATCGTCATAGCAGTCATAAAGCCTTGCTTCAACATCAGATAACCTTGAGTTCATCCAAAAAAGGCATACACACAATAGTCCAGTGATGCCATGTTTGCTTATCAAATTAACAAAGTCTGTCATAATATCATAACGATTGTGTTCCTATATCAATTTCGTATGTAAAAATACGGATAAATTGAAAACTATTTTGTTAGGTCGTTGGCACTTCGTATTTGGTCAATTCAACAAAAGTCCAAACCTCTACCTCCTCATCGTTCCAATCAGTAGTGTAGGTAAACCCTGATAGGGTTACACCAAAGTTTGCTGTTGGAGTAGACAACAACACGTCAACGCTACATGTCTTCTGTGCGATTGTATCGTGAATTGTTATCACTTGTATTGTAGGATTTACAATCTCTACGTTAAACTGTTCAAATTTGTATGTTGCCATGTCTTATGATATTGTTGTTTTTGATACAGTACATTCTCTTACCCACATTCCATATAGTCCACTTGTCTTTGGTGATGAACTAAATGGATTAACTCCTGCTAAATCAGTGATTACACCTGATGCTCCTGCTGGCTGCGTGCTTACCCAAAAATAACGAAGGTTTGTATTGAATGGTGGATATTGTAATTGATAGTTTGCTAATCTACCCCAATCTAAAATATTTAACATCTCTTGCATGTTGGTCAGATGCCATCCAGTCAATCCATCAAAAGTGCTTGAGAGATATTGAGTCATTTGAGTAGCAAGAGGTCTTGTTGCTGCCATATCACCAAAGTAATATGCTAGCACAGTTTTACCATCATATGTAGACCAATCAAAAGCAACTGAATTGGCATAGGTGCTGCCTCCTGTTTTATTGGTAAAGCGATTTGTATTCCCAAATGGGTTATTCTTATCAAGTACTAATCTGTTTGTTGCTCTACCACGCTGAGTAGCACCGTCATCACCAGTAGAGTAAGAAGTAGTCTGCCCCGTCTTTAAGAGCTTCATCCCAACTGGAACTTCAGCTGATGCTTTTAAGTCAATTCTTGTACTCATTAGTAAATCTTGTTTAAGACAAATGTGTCAGAGTATATACTATTACTTGCATTATTAGAACTCCATTGGACAGTCACATCTAATGTGTTTGAAATAGTAGTATCAAACGTAGTATTGTTGATTGTATTAAATCCAAAGCCTTCTTGTGTTCCACTTGATGCTTTTAATACATGAAAGTTACCTAATGTAACAACTTCTGCCGCTCCTGCTGCGCCTATTGCTCTAATGTTGAAGTTAATGCTTAGTAACCAAACTTGATTTGTAATACTAGGCATTGTAAAGGCAGGAGTTTGACATAAAATAGTAGCGCCCGCTTTTACTCTTATCGTAATAGTGTTACCATTGTGGGCAGACATAAGACCTCCAAAATCAGCTCTAAACGCATCTCCTATCTTAAATCCATTTGCAGGAACAGATAGACTACCTACTCCTCCATCTATCAATGTTCCTTCCGTTGTTGTAGCCGCAACTGGAACGCTGTCTCCCGTTTGAGAAAACAACCCATAATTAGTTGGCAATAACTGAAATGGGTTTATGTAGATTGAGGTACTCATCTATTAAATAGTGTTGTATGTAATGATTAGAGAGGAACCTGCATTTGTTGTTGTATCCCAATAAAACAAATCTCCAAGATACATGTTAGCTAATCCTGATGCGTCCATGTTTACTGTAGTCCCTGCTGGCAATGCTACATATGTTACTCCTCCGTCAAAAGATATAAGAGCATCTGCAGTTCCATTACTTGCAAAAGATATAGAGAATATCTGGTTAGCAATGCTTCCATCAGCCCCAGATGCAATCTCTATAACAGGAGTAATATCACGCTTATATTGATTTTCACAAAGAGCTACAGATACAGCGTCTGAACAACTTGACTGAACACCAAGAGGAGCTACAATGGTAGCGCTTACAGGAGTCGTTGACATCCAAGATTGAATATCATTTACAGCTTGCTCTGAACCAGTCACGTCATTTGTCCATGATGGCTGATTGTTTACTAAGGAAAGATTAATCTTCAGAGGGTTAAGACCGTCATTAGAAAAGAAGTTGATAATCACATACCAATTCCCATCGGTATGAAACGACTTACCAATAGACTTCATTGATTTATATTCAAAGAACTCTATAGGAAAATTTTCTTTCCATCCACCTCCAATTTGAATGGCCGTGTTGTTATAGTCTTTTACACTAAAAGTTGTCATATTTTATTTTTTAATTTGTTAATCTAATTACAGGAATTGAATCAAGTACAATAGTTCTTGTTTCTAACACTGGTCCTTGATATGAAAATTGTCCAGATGATAGTCGCATTAAAGCAGAACCAATAGTAGTCTTCTCGTATGCCATTGTCTCAATGTCTCGTGTAATTCCAGTCATAGGAACTGCACTCCAAAAAACGGTATTAAGAACTGTTGCCTCGTCTATTTCAATCTCTCCTTTAAGATACATCAATTCATTCTGAATAGCGTATTGAGCAGGATTATCAGTAGGGTCTACCTCAATCCATCCATTAACTAAAGGAATATCGTTCCACTCAAGGATATTGTTCGCTTCCAACTCTAGCACTTGAAGCTCAAGTGATGTATATGAAGAGTTTAGTGCGCAAAGCACAGAGATTATAGCATCAATCATTTGTTGGTAACTATAAGTCCCAGCGTCCAAGCCTAAGCAGTTAGCATCTGTAAGCTCATAATCAATATTCAAATCTCCAATGGAGTTCATTGTGAACGTCTCCATTAGCAATAACACCTCATTCAACGTAGACCCTGCAGGTACAGGGATAGATGAGAACACCCCATCAAAAGTAAATTCAGAAGTCTTCGTAGGGCAGTTGTCTACACACCCACAAGAACTCAATGTATTACCACTATTACAACTACTACAAGCCATATCAACAATTACATTTATCAGTTAATTTTCCAATCAAACAATTCTCTTTCTCAATAGAAAGAACGCCCGTAGGCATACATGATAGAGCATGAATAATCAAGTTCCTCATGAATATATTTTCCCAAGCATCTCCACACTTGAATCCGAATATCTCTTTCTTGCTTATCCCAGCAATGTCCTCAGCTAACGCTCTCTTTTGCTTATTGAACAAGTTCTTGTTTCTACAAGCTTCTTGTAAGCACTCCAATGGATATTCTATAGTTGGAACATCGTAAGGCTCACCACAAGGAACTGAATAAACTGTATAGGAATAAGTGATGTCACCTTCATCAACAATGTAAAGTCCGTTTGGGCATTCATTATTCCCTTCGTATGTTGAGCCAGCAACAAAAACATCTCCATTGAATATCTGCCACTCAGATGTCTCTTCATTGAAAACCAAGGAAAGTGTGTCCTCTTCTACTTGAAACGAAAATGAAGGATACGCTCCAGTGATAGGAGATGTCCACTCAAAAGCTTGAATCATGACACCAATGGTGCCTGATACATACATATTTAAACAGCAATTATCCATTACAACAGCATATGCTTTTTAATATATCAATCTGCTCCTGAGCAGATACCCAATCGCTTGCACATACAGCAAACTCTAAAGCATCCAATGTAACTCGGAACTTCATCGCATTCATAAACGCTTTATTGTCACACATGCTCTTGCAAGGATTGTTCTTAATCCCACAGAATGCATCAGCAACTAATTGCTTGTAGCACTTAAGTAGCGATACGCATAGGACAACAATCTTTTCAGTCGTACAATAACGTGTATCGTCACAAGTACCACTACAAGTATAAAGCGACCAATAATTAATATTAGCAATATCAGCAGGGTCAAGATTCGTGCTGGAAGTTGTACACTTATATAATTTGCCATCTCGTCTTACGATTGTACCTAAGAATGATTCGTAATACACTTCATTACTCCAATCAGGATATGTACAGATTTGGAATGAATAAATTCCATCCTCATCTATATTCGTCAATGTGTACTGAAACGTATTCGTAGAGTTGTAGTGAGGCTGAATTACTTGATTAGAAGTAGTGATATCAGCAGTAGCCCAAACATACTGCTCGCCAGTTGGCTTTGTCATCGTAATCGTTCTACTTGTAAACAACTCCGGGTCATGTCCAGGCAAATCGTTTGTATAGTAGTTAGATGTATCCGAGAACGTAATCGTCTTACAGTCACAAGAAATGCTCATGGTTGAGCATCCATCAGTTGATAGTGAGGCAACGAAAGGAACAGTATATGTAGGACAAGATGTAATTTCTTCAATCGTATCGTAATCAAAATCATAAGATAAGAATGAACTTACCTCTTGATACTGAGGGGCATCACTTGGCGCTATATCTTCAATGTCTATACCATCAACATAATGCATTACTGTATCTTCGTTGAAGACATATCTATTTTCTTGAGTAAATGTAGAAAACGGATTTGTAGCTGTGATTTCCAAGGTGAACTCGAAATCATCATCGTAGTATTTCTCTAATGAGAAATTATCCAAGCGACTAAATTCATCAATATCCCACCATAAAGGATGAGACTTAACAACTTTAACTGGAACATCATTTAGGTTAACTACAGACTCTAAGAACGTATAGAATTGGTTAATTCCAAACCCTAGGTCAGTACCTGATGTTGCTATAGTTATAGCATTAGCCACATTGTTGGTGTAATCGTACTCGTTTCCTGTTGTATACAATGGGAACGCAGTGTACGTTACCACAGTATCGTTAAACGTGAAATTAGCAGGCGCAGATAGCTGCTCAAACCCATTAAACTTCATTGACGTTATAGAGTACTGAATAGAGTATCCACCACCTTCTCCGTAGTTGATTAACGGATGATAGAAACGACCTTGAACATTACGTCTTACTTTGTAGGATTTCTTCAAGTCATTATCAAATCTAACAGTCATCCCATTATATGCGTATAGCCCTGATGGGTTTACGCTTGGAAGTGTAGGATATATCCTATTACATTTTATGAGGTCGTGGGTTGTGATTGTAGCCATATGCTCTTAATTGTTACAAATTTACTTTTTTTATTGATTGATATTTTTTAGTTACCAAACGGTCTGTATTTTTCCCTTACAGCTTTTGTTCTTCCATCTTCTACGTCTACATCTTGAATATCTGATTCTGTAAAAATATCATCAGGCTGCTTGTCTGGGTCCATATAAGGAGTCTGATATTCTTTTTCATTGTCTATATAAGGAACGCCATAGAACATTTCAAATATTCTATCGTTTTTACCTCTCTCTCTATTTTTTTCCATGTAGTCAGTGTCCCAATTCATTAAAGCGTCTATAGCTCCAGAAACTGAAGGTTCTTTCATCCATTTACCTACATTACCCACAAAGTCTGATATATTTTTTGCTCCAATATTCTTAACTAGTTTGTTGTATTCTTCATCTGTAAGCTTATTGTAGAATGCTCTTTCATCGTATTCTCCCGTAACTTCATCATATACTTGACGAGAATTCATAGTACTACCAACTTGCTTTAAGAATACTTCTTTTTGCATTGATTTGTCTATGTTTTCCCACTTTCTTTTTGATGCGTCAATAACTATGTTTGCACTGTCCCACCACCCCATCAATGTTCTTAATTGTGGAACATTATCTTTCCATTCATCACCTCTCATGTGATTTAAGAGTCCATCCATAATAAATCCAGGCATTCCGTAACCTTGTAATGTTGAGCCTACTGAGTCCATAACTACATCGTGGAATGCTCTTTTCTTTTCGTCTTCATCATCTCCCATGAATACAGCCAACGCTCCACTAGCGATTGCACTAAAGAATACAGATGCGAATAGTGTATAGTATGTAATATCGACTGATGATTTTACAATTTCTCTATCTGGTATAACTGCTCTTCTTGCTTCTACTCCTTCTTTTGCTTGAATCCTATTTGCCTGATAAATAGTACGCATTCCTGTAACCACTTTCTTAGCCGCAGCCATCTGTCCTGTTCGGTACATACCAAGCATTCTGAATGTTGGGTCAAGCTGTATGTTGCTCGTCAAGTCAGCACGAGTAGACTGCTGAGCTAATTCGGTTTCCGTAATAAACTGCTCTAATGCATAAGCTTTTGCTTCCTCATGAGTCATTCCATCCATCAAGGCACGTCTGTATGATGCCACAGCAAATGCAACTCCGCCTCCAGGGCCATATATCAAAGCAAATTTATCACCATATCTCACTGGAGCCATCGCAAGCTGAGAGACCTTAGACCAAACCTTCGCTGATTTGCTGTTTTGAGCTTGCTCCAATAACCTTCTCATCTCCACATCAATGTGCTGACCAGTTAATCGCTCTTTTACATAATCGCTATTATGTATTTCTCTGAACAACTCTGATTCATTATCATTAGTAGGTCTTCCAGTCCATATCTGTAGTGGGTCTAATCCTTTATCTATACCCGCTACCCAATAGTGAGTAAAACCAACATACTGCTTAGCCAATGAAGATGGCTTAAGACCGAGTGTAGCAATAACAGTGAAATTTCTAATTGCATTAAGAATATTAGCGGCAGTGTTTGAGCCTCCTACGTTTTGATTACTAAGAACCCTAGCTGTATGTGTTTTAATGTCGTTATAGTCATCAATTCCTAAATTCTTTATTAAATGTGGAGCATTCATTGTGCTAAACAATTCATTAACCTTTTTAGCAATAGGCATGAAATGCTTGGCATGTTCCATGTTTTTCACATAATCAAGATATTTAGCGTGAGCATCCATGGCAATGTTGAAATTACCTTGGAAGTTTCTCTTTGCCTTCATGTTATTGGAAGTGGCATTCATCATATTGAATGACCCATTATCCCCCATTAAGTCTCCCTCATTTACAAAATCTTGGCTATAGTCAGAGGCATTAGCAGGGTAGTAAGGGAAATCACCTGAAGGGAATGGAGTTCCTGTGTATGCCACATATGTTGGCTCGTATTCAACTCCAAGCTCTTGGTATTTCTCCATCAAGAAATCAGCATATTTTTTTAACTGAGCATCACCTTCCACATGAGCAATAACTGCGTCTACATCAACACCAGAATTCTCTAATCTTTTTACGCCATCTTTTGTTTGGGCAAGATTGTAGTAATCTATAACATGACCGTTTGTTATCTTAACCCCCTTCGCCACCTCAGAAGTAACAATTTTATCTACCGACTCAGATAATTTGTCGACCCCTTTAGCTCCACGAGCAGAAACTCCTGCTCTTTCCTTGGTTTTGTTGGCAGGATATGTACCGAATATTTCATCTAATTTTTTGTAGTATTCATTTACCTTTTTGCTATAAGCAATATCTCTAGCAACATAAGCCTTTTTAACTGGCTCCATTATATTGTCCTTAACGAATTTAGCTACAGCTGAACTCTTAGACCAAGTTTTAGTGTATAGGGAATACAAGTCATTAATTGCTTTTGCAGGAGTTAAGAAATTAATTACTCCATTAAAGAATTTTTTCTTTCTTGTTCTTTCCGAAAGCTTTGCTAACTCAGCGTTTTCTTGCTTATATCCAGTCGCTCCAGTAATTTCTACATCTGCATTAGGCATAGAGTCATATTTCGCTTGAGCCGTGCTGAGTTGCTTGTTCTTAGTAGCAATCTTTTTTGTTATAGCTTTCAAATCAGGGTCAGTAGATTCATTACCTCCTTCGACTATAACCTCTTCCAATCGAGTTTCATAATCTTTTTTTAATTCATCTATCTCCTCCTCAATATCTGCTATTTTCTCGCCCTGCTTTCCTTTTTGAGTGTCTTTATTTATTAGTTGCTCAAATGAACCCTTATCATATAGTCTACCATCAACGACTACTTTTCCTCCCTTATCAAAGAAATCCATTATCTCATCAATAGAATTAAGGGTAGTCCCCTGGCCTTTAGCAAGACCTTGTATCAATGCAGCAGCACGTTCTCTTTTAGCATCAGCATCTAGCTCTTTCAAACGCTTGTAATCAGCCTTACCTTCAGATACAATTCCATCAATGATGTCATTGATTTCGTCAAGTTCTTCTTGCGTCTTTCCATCAAGCTCGTCAATTTTTACGTTATTGATAAACTTGAAATATTCTTTCTGAGCCTCCACAGTGGTCTTACCAACCCATCTGTTTCCCTGCTTACTAAGGACAGTCCTTTTGCTCTTCATCTTATCCTTGATATCCTTGATGGTTGCCTTTCTTTTTCTCTCAGCAGTCTTTGCATCACGATTGGCTATACCTTCTTGTTTCTTAGCAATAATAGCATCAATCTTATCTAATGCAGCCTCAAGGGTTTTAGCATTTAATGCTGCTGTAATTCTGTTAATCTCAAGGTTTGTATATTCACTTTTTGGCAAATTTGCTTTTGCATAGTCAAGAATTTGTCTGCGTATATCTCTAAGCTGTTTAGCTGTTTGACCAGCGACTCTCATTCTTTCTCTTATGGCTTGAGATTCAGTCATCTGAACAGTCTTCGGTTGCTTAGCAGTCCCTGTTGCAGAAGCAACTTTTTTACCGAACTCCTTAGCCGCAGCTTTCTCAGCAGAAGTCATCTTGCCCTCATTGAGCATGTCATTCATGCCTTGCTTGTAATCAGCAGTTGCCTGTCTTCTTTGGTCTTTATTTAAGTCCTTAAACCATTGGCTTTGTTTCACTACTTGAAGTCCTGCTTCGATTGCTTTTTGAATCGTCTCAGCAGACATACCTGCGGCCTCAACCACTTTAGCTACAGCATCTAATGAAGCGTTCCATGCGGCATCAAATCCAGGGATAGAAGACTTCAATCCTCCACCTAATTTCCCTGCTCTAATCTTATCAGCAAAGTCCTTGGCAATTTGAGAGATAGTTCTTCCTTCTACTACTGGCTCAGCTGTTGTTTCAGTTGCTGAGGATTCGACGGTAGGGGCTTCAGTTGTAGATTTTGGAGCGCCATTTATTATAGCCTTTGCTTGCTCAACTATTTTTTGAGAGGCTTCTTGAGAAGATAATTGACCATTAAAAGTCTTCATATTATCTACTATAGGCTGTGCAATTTCTTCAGCCGTAAATCCTTTGGGAACTTCCATTGTCACAGAAACAAATACAGATGGCCTAGAAGTATCTATCCCTGTGTTTACAGGGACTCTAATGTTTACAATTCTTCTTCCTTCTCTTGTATAGCTCTCGTTAAATTCAGCCCAATTTTCCCTTCTTCTGTTAATACCGTATTCATGCCTAAGGTCTGGATGGTTGTCCTCATTAGCAACATCTGCCGTAGCTGCATCGCTTTTATCTTTAATATACCATCCGCCTAGACCATCAAAAACAGCATAATTAAGTTCACCAGTGCTTTCTGAATCTTTTTTAGATTGAACAGATTTAGCAAAGTTATCAAATGCTCTTTTTTTAATCTCTTCTTTTGTGACAGCCTTAGGCTTGCCAAATATTCGTTTATTTTTTTTAGCCTCAGCCTCTAATTCTTCTTTGGCGTTTCTGTAGAATGCATCTCTGTTATCTCTAAAGAAATCTGATTGATATATTTTGTTTAGCTCATCAATATTGTTTCTTTTTTCATCAGTGTTTGAAGTTGTTTTTGCAATTTCAGTAGCTTGAGCTACGGGTTCAGCAGCAGTAGGAGTGCTTATAGGTTTGGTAGCTGCTTCAACCATAGGAGTTTCGGCAGCAAGTTCCTCTCTTGCTTGCTCATTTGAAGAAGCCTCTAATTCCCTATTTTTTATTTTATTTAGCTTTGCATTTATGACGCTTGCCGCTTCTTCTTCTGTAAATCCATCAGATTCAAATTCACGCTGAACTGAGCGTAAAAGGTCTTTGAATGAACCTCCATTTTCCGTATAGGCTCTAACAGATTCTCTTAATTTTAATGCATCAGCATACCAATTATTTGGATTTCCAAAAAACGCATCCTTAAAGTCTTTTATAGCTTCCTTATTGCTAACATCTTCAGAATATTTTTCTGCCACTTCTTTTGTTTGCCTTGCATCAGACCTATCCATATAAGAACCAAACCCATTAGGCATCTCTTTATCTTTAGCCATCAAACCATCAACAATAGAAGATATTTCGTTTAATGGAGCGTTTAATACAGAAGACCATTCTCTTGACTCTAGCTCCTTCTCTATTTCATTAAATTCTTTTCTATCGTTTTCGTCAGTAGATGTTTCAATTTCATACTGTCTTTTTTCAAGTTCATCAACAGATTTGCTTTTTATGTCTGGCTTTGGAGCTTCAGTAGTAACCTCAGCGGCAGGAGCTTGCTCAACCCTGACCATGTTAAGCTTCTTCCTTGTATTAAATATGTTACCTAGAGCTGTTGAGCTGAGAGATTTGTCAGCAGGAACATAACCCTGTTTAACCAACTCTTGAGCTTCTTCAAGGCTTCGTGCAGTTACTTTTTGTGGCTTAGGGGCTTCAGCAGGCGTTTCAGTAGTTGCTTCGGCAGTAGGAGCTACTTGTTCAGCTTGCCCTTGTTCTCCTTGAACCACTCCACCAGTGCTAGGCGCTTCTTGGCTTGGTTCAGTGACAGGTTGTCCTTCGACAGATTCTTGCCCTTCTCCGACTTGACCTGATACCCCTTCTTCGTCTTTTTTATCATTTTCTTCGATTGTTTTTTCTACCGCTTGTTGCTTTTCTTTATTCTCAGCAAACTCTTCAACCGCATCATCAGCCTTGTCTAAATCATTCTTTATAGCACTGATAGCAGCATCTACTTGCTCCCTTGATTCTGGCGGCAATTTATCGTAGGCTTCTTTTGCTGATTTAGGCTTAGATAAACCAAAACCAGCACCCATGATGAATGAAGAAATAATAAATTCTTGAACTTGGTCAAATGTTCCAAATTGCTTGTCTAGCTCAGCTTTCATCTCTTGCCAGCTATCAGTTCGTTGATAAATGCCAACAAGCTCTTGCATTGTTTCTTCTCCCGTTTCACCGATACCAGTGGCAGTGAGTTCGCCTCCTTTTTTAATTACATTGATGGCTGCATCAATTTTGTTACCAAATATACCCTTTAAGTAATTGTAGACTTGTTCTTTAGGCATCTTAGCAAACACCACTCCAAGAGATTCAGAAACTACACCTCCCGCCATAAAAGACAAGAAGTTGAGTTCATCTTTCTGTTGAGTAAATACCCTACCTGCAATCTCAGCTTTTGTAGCCGACTCAATTACTGGAACAAGGAATCTACCGAATCTTGTAGAGTTTAAGGCAGTGCTATATATTTTTTCAGCAGTTCCTACAATTTTCGCCACCTTAGTTACTTCTGCTCCAGTGATTAACGCTTCTAGTCCAGTTATAACCCTTAATGAAGCAGCTGGAATCCCTGCAGTTAAAAACAAAGGAGCAATTACAGCAACTGTAGTACCAGTCATGGTACCAAATTTCTCTGCACTCCAAAAGTCAACTTTAGATTGTTCTTCAATTTTCTTAATAACATCAGGAGTAACAAAGTCTTCATCCTTAAACCCAAACTCTTGAAGTTTTTGAGCAGTTTCAGCAGATGCCTCTGACAAGTTAATCTTGCCCTCAGCTTTTGCTGTATTTGGAAATAATGTTGAAAATAATGCGTTATTAAATGATTCCCAAAAGCCAGAACCATTCTCAATAACCATGTCGCTATTATTGAAGTAAAGCGAAGCCATTTTATTCAATGTCGCTTTATTTTGCAACCACTGCTTTTCTGTTTTTGACAATGCATAGAAACCATCCCAATCAAGCATGTCTTTAACCTTCATGTTGGCATTTCCTAATCCTTCAGTGTTTAAGTTATTGTCTTTAGCGAGTTTGTCGTTTTGAGCCAGCAATCTCTCGTATATCAAGTCGAATTGCTGTTTTGGAGTAATGTCTTTAGGTATAGCTGCCACAATAGTGTACGCATCCTCTGACATACTCATGGCAAGTTGCTGAGCAGTTTTCTTAGGCTCAGTCAAGAACGCAGCGTCTGTTGCATATGTCTTCTTATCAATTAAGGCATCATACTCGTCTACTTGTGATTTTGACCTATCAAGCTCAGACACTACAGCCTTATATTCCTCAGACTTCTCATCCACTCCATCTCTTGTCATCTGAGCCAATAAACTCTCAAGCTTAACTATATTACGCTTTTCTGCGGCAAGCTTTTGTCTATCGTCTTGTATCTTGTCTTGTGCTTCAGCGTATTTCTCACCTTGCATAGCACTATACTCAGCAACAAAAGTCCCTAGTTTGTTCTCAAGATATTGTCTTTCAGTAGCGCTTACATTTGGAGAGATGACATATTGCCCTGCCTCAGCATCGTATCTCATCTTTCCGTTATCAACATTATCAAGTATGAACGAAGCCATGCCAGATGTCACATCAAACATTTCCTTTTGAGAAAAATCTTTAAGACCTCCATCAACACCCCAATAAACTCCATTTCCCTTGTCAGTTAGTAGGCCTTCGGCTAAGTCTATTTTCTTTTCAAGAGATATTTGAGAGAGACTTCTACCTTGAGATTGAGCTTCGCTAATTTCAGCATTTATCTGTTTACATTCATTGAAATATAATTCTGCTTCTTTTAATACTTGCGCTACCTTTGCAGATTTATCAGCCGTGTAAGAGCCGTCACCTATAATGTCTTTAATCTTATTCTGATATTCAATTAAAGATGTCATTTGGTCTCCATTCAAAGACTTGTTAAGCTTTAAACTTAAATTTGTCTTTGTGAAGTTTTGAGCTTTATTGAATTTTTCTTTTGACTCTTGAGCTTTCTCGGCTACATAATCGGCATTCATGTTCTCTTTACCTTTCTGAAACTCCTTTCCAGTCATTACTGCACGAGCATCAAAAACAGTCGCAGCAGGCTTAGCCCCTAAATCAAGCCTCAACTTTCTTTCAGCCACATTCCCCTCTTTCATTTCAACGAAGTCTGTTCCTCCCCTTGGGTCTATAAGCCAATCCCCATTGACACGCTTATACGAAGCTTTACTTCCTGGGTAAACATATACTCCGTCAGGTTTACTTTGCAACACAGCATCAGTATCAAGCTTAGCTTTTCTAAGCGCTACATTTCCATTTTTAAGAGGAACAAAATTAACACCACCTTTAGGGTCAATAAACCAGTCTCCATTTTTTCGTTGATAAGATGCGTTTGAGCCAGGAAATTTATATATTCCATCTGTATCATTTTTCTGCTCTTTGCGTGGAATTGTACCAAAAGCTGTATCTATTGAAGGAGTATAATCTTTAGATACTGGAGTTGCATTAAAAGGTGTCTCTGCTTTAGGGACGTAATTGAAGTTTATAGTTCCATCTGAATTGTATTTTTCATCAGCGGAGCCGATGTTACCTTGAGTCAAATCATCAAAAGTGTAACTGGTTTCATTAACCATATTACCTTCTACTTCTTTTCGTAAGTCACCAAATCTCTGATTGATGATTTCACCTGCTTTCTTCTGTGTTTCAGATACAGTTGCTTGAGCATTAGACTCAAGATACCCTACTCTAGACTCTACATTGTCGCCACCTATCGGTTGATAGTCTCCAGTCAAGTTCGCATCCTTGTACCATTTACCATCTATTTTTTGGTAGTTAGCTGATTTACCTGCCAATCGGTAAGAACCATCAGGCAATCCTTGAGCATCTTTCTTATCCTCTACACCAACAGTTACCTTCCCTAAGTCATCAATTTTAATACCTTCATTCTTGTATTTAGCATTAATGTCCGCAAGGTTGATTTTTGGCGCTGACTGAGGACCTTTCTCGATTGGAATGCCGTCAGGGGTAAATTCTGGCTCAAGTACCTCTTCTTTTTCTTCTTCTTGTATAAGCGGAGCTTCTCCTTCATCTTTCACTTCAACTGGTTGCTCAGAACCAAGAACAGGAATGCCATCAGGAGTTGTAGTTACGTTTTTATTTGAGAATAAATCATTATCAGAATCAAATGCAGGCTCTACATTTTCCAGCCCAAGTCTGTTGATAACATCTGTTTCAGTTTCAATGGGTGCCTGTGGAACTATAGGCTGTTCTGCGCTAGACTCTACAACCATTGGTTCTTCAGTCGGAACCATGGGAATAGCAGGCTGTTCTTCAGCAGGAAGCGGCCCCTCTACTGGAGGTGGCTCTTCGTTTGCAATTTGCTCAACAGGAACCTCACTTGGAACTTCTGTCTGCGGAGTCTCTGCTTGTACTGGTGGTATATCTGCTTGGAATTCTTGTGGAGTTGCTTGAGTAGTATTCTCAGCTTGAATTGTCTCGCCTACTCCACCCGTCTGAGTAGACATTAAATTGTTAGAACCTGCGCCCATTCATTAAAGTTTTGACAAATATACCAATAAACGAGGTACATTCTTATTAAGTAGATACAAAGAAAAAGCGACCCATTGTGTAGGTCGCTCATCTATATATAGGCAGGTTACTTACCCAACTCTTGGTCAACAAGAATCGGCTCGCTTGTTCTACTGAGTCGAGCGATTAAATCACCGTACTCACCAACGCTCTGAACCTGAATATCAATTAGCTCTTTTAGGAATGCTTTCATCTTTGGAGATGCCTTCTCCCATGCAAACTCATACTCTTCAAGTAGGTCTGATTCCATCTCTACTGCGTGAGTAAATGCCTGCATTAAATCTTCAATCTCATCATCAATGGCATCTAAAGAACGAACCTCTAACTGCTCGTTCATGTCATTCATAAATGTTTGCAATTTATCGTAATGCGAAAGTTCAGATAAGCATTCTGCATTGAAGAATTTCTCAGCTCCAAGGAAACCGATTGTCTTCATGCTGTTTGCTAAATGTTTGTAAGTATGGCTTGCAAACATCTCTAAATTACCAAGATTGTTCATCATCTCTACTTCTTGGCTTGTAAGTAATTTTTTCATTTTATCGTGTTTATCGTGTCGTTGTTGAACCAGAGCTTACTGTTGTTTGTCCGCCAGCTTGTGCTTGAGCAGACTGCCATCGGCTAAATCCTACTCGTTCATCGACCATTGCTTGTCCAGCAGGATTCGATATATTGTAGGTGTTTCCTTGCACTTGGCCTGGAATTGCTTCGTAACCTTGGTATGGCCTTCCGTCTTCAGCATACATGGTTTTTGGTATATATACCTGAACTTTTTCTGTTTCCAATATGACTCTTCTACCTAATGAAGACTTATCATAATCATCTAATTTCGCTGCAGTTTGATAATGTATGTCTCCATTTGAATCATAATATGCATGTCTTGATTCCATTGAAACTGGCCTTTCAACTATCGTAGCATAATCACTATTACTTTCAATAACTTTTCCACCAATAGAAAGTTTAAAGTTCGGAGGCGTTTGCGCAATCTGAGCAGCAGTCATTTGCTTTGAAACAGGCTTGCCAGTTAGAGGGTCTTTAAATGTGACTGTGAAAGACCTTTTTTGAGGGTCTGCTTGAACAACGTCAATTTTTGGAAGAGGAATCGTAGTAACTACTACTCCATTTTTATCAACCTTTGCAAAAGAACCACTTGTAGCGCCCATGTATATACCATGTAACTCTTCCAGTTTCTTTTCAAGAGCAGCACCTTTAAGACCTGATTTATTTAATTTAGCTATTTCTTCATTAAATGTCATACCAGTATTAGGGTTTCTATAGTCAGTTCCTCCACTATTAACAATTCCAGCAAAGCTAAGCTTTCTGTTGTCTTGCTCTGCTCTCCATTCTTTATCTCTTTGAGCTAACTCAGCCAATGCCATTGCATTTGTATTTACAGAGCTGTACTTGAACTCAATGCTCTCTTTAGGGATTCTACCCTCAAAGTATCTGATAGCATCTTGAGTCTGTTCCTCACTAACATTTTGAGCGGCACATATGGCTGTAATAGCCTTAATATAGTCTCCTGTAAAATACTTTCTAATACCCTCAACGTACTGATTGGAGCCTTCTTGAATGCCCCCACTTCTAACTCTCATAAAGAAGTTTTCACGCTCTGCGACAAATGATTCTTTATCATACTCCCCTCCAGTCTTAAGGTTCATAGGCATTTCAGTTAAATTTTCAGGCTTTAATGCTTCTGTTGCATATTTCTCAATATCAGGCATAACATTCACATAAGACAACACTCCGTTCAAACTGTTTATCAAAGAACCTTCTCCGTTCATTGCTTTCTTCCAATCGTCACCCGTAGCATACAACACTTCCAAGCATTTGTTTCTCATGCTATCAGGAAGGTATGTTTTATTATCAGCATATGTCTTAAGAGTAGATTCAGCATAAGCAACAGCCTTCGTGTAGTCACGAGCTATAGCATTGGCATTGGCAAAAAATTTTGCTCCTTCTGGGCTTGATAAGATAGCGTTAGGGTCGTCTCCATATTTAGCACGAAGAGATTCCACACCACTAAAGAAATACTCATTAAAGACTTGCTGATATTGTTCAGCAGTTTGTGGAGCAGTGATAATCTTATCAATAGCTTTCTGTCTATCAGCGGCAGCCTCTTTTAACGCACGCATACGAGCATCATAAAGTCCAAATGGAACTCTTGCTCCGGGTGCTGCGAAGATAGTCGTATTACCTATGTATTTACCACTATAAGAACCCACAGCAATGTTTTCTCCTGCATTTGGAAAATAGTCTTGGATGCCTAATTTTTCAATAGCTACAACTGGAGCATTTGAAAATCCTTGAAAGGCGGCATTTGTTACTTCGTCTTGAACTTTAGTTCTATTTAATCCTTGGTCAAATGTAGCTGCACCACCCTGCATCTGCTGAACAGCAAGAGTTCCATCTCCGCCAATAGGAGCGCTCACAGTTTCTGTAGCCCCTGCCGCAGGAGTTACACCCCCATCTACGGCTGTCTCAGCTTGAGTTGCATCAACAGCAGTTTCAGCATCAACAGCATTATTAACATTTATCGCATTGTTAGCAATAGCATCGTCTTCTTGCTTTTGAGTCGTGTTTACAGTAGTAGCAGCATTTGGAAGTTTATTTAAGTCAGTAGTAGTGGCATCACTATTATTGCCTATAGCTGATATTATTGCGGCTCCTGCAGTTGGAGTAGAATTTGCTTGAGATTGTATTACTCCGTTAGCTAATTGAGTATTGTCTTTCGCATCAATCTCACCTAAACTTGCTTTATAGTCTAATTGAGTTCTGACAGATTTAGCAACAGCCTCTTGTGTATTGTCTTTAGAGTAAGCCTCTATACTACCCTTTTGAGTATATAATTCACCGTTATTAAGTCTATCGATTGTTTTGTCCCTCATGACAACCGTCACAGGCTTTGTCTTCGTATAACCTGGGTCTCGAAGGTTTTCATCAAGATTAATAGGCTGTTTCCTAAAGCCTATCTCTTCATCGCTTTTAGCAATAGCTTTTCTAATTCTTTCACCACGCCTTTCGTCTCTTCTAAGCTCTCTTCCCTGCTTACGCTCCTCTCTTGTACGTTTCTCTTTAGCCATTGTGTATTACTTAATTTTTTTCATAGTAAGACCAATCACATCGTAGTAAACAGCCAAGTGTCCATCTTTAGTAGCAACAGCATCAGGACGGCTTAATGCCACCTCTTGTGCCATTACACCTCTGTATCGAGATGATGGGTCATTCTTATAGTTGTATTCGTAAATGTTGAATCCATTCTCAACCCCCACGTGAGAGATGTTCTCTTTCAGATTGATGTCAGATGCCATAGCGGCTCCTTTTGCTATCATTGGGACAACTTGAGAAAAGGCTTTAGCCTTCTTTCCTTTCCCTAGCATATCAACAATACCACCCGTTTTGCCAGCTGTTTTATTACCATCCTTGTCTTGACCTTGTGCGCCCATAATGCTAGCCATAAGGTTTTCACCTCCTGCTTTTACATTACCTTCTGCACGAGCAGCCATAGTCTGAGAACGATACATTCCAAGGTCAGATTTTCTTTGAGCCATCTCACCTACTTGAGCGCCTTCTTGCTGAGTTAATTGACCCATTTCAGCGGCACTAGCAGCACGCATGTTCTCTGCTTGTTGTGAAAGTAATTGTGATAGCACGCCTGTGTTTACTTGTCCTCCCGCTTGGAACCCTGCAGTACCCATGCTCTTCATCAGCTGACGAACAGCAGCACGGTCTGTATTGTTAGCTGTACCAGTTTGTAAAGCTCTGCGTCTTCCTTGAATCATGTTCAAGTACCCACGGCTTAATCTATCTTCTGGTGTAGGAAGTAAGGCATCAGCCTTCTTTCTTTGACGTAATCCCATACCAATTTGGGCAGCCCCCATTAGTGAACCACCTATATTTCTTACAGCGTCTCCGACCCCTTTTCCCATAATATTCGTTTTTACAAAAATATGAATTATTTCAATGCTTTATATTGAACTCCCGTGCTTACCACTAAGAACTCTTCATCTGTAGTGCTAACAATCTTAAAGATAAGCACACGTCCTTGTTGTCTATAGTGTGGAGCTAAATCCTTTCTTGGGATATAGCACTCGTATCCATAGTAATCTTTAATGGATATTGGATTAGCTACAGCATCAACAACGGATGAATAGTTGTTAGTCTTGTAATCATCGTAGCTGTCGTAGAAGTATATCTGTTCTGGCTTAGATGGAGAGTTAACCCTGATGCGGATAAACTCTTTATCAAAGTAAGCGTCCTTATCAGATACGCCTGCAATGTAGCAAGTGATGTCTCCGTCAAACAATGTATTCCCAATCCCAAGTTCAAACGTCTGAGCATTACGCATACCATATAACTTGTGACCAAGCTGAAGGTACTTATCGTAATTGTATGAGCTTTGACATTGTAGAGCCTTTTGGTCTACACCGTAAATCATAGTTGAATGATTTCTGTCAAATTCAATGTTGAATATGTATTCTTTATTCTTTACGTTATATACTCCACAAAGATTACTTATGTACCCATCTTTAAGCTTAGATAAGAATTGTCTTTCAAACAGCTCGTAGAATCCGTTACGGCTAAGCTCAGTGAGTTCGTTGTCGCTAAATCCAAATGCCCCTCTATCGTTAATGAAGAATAGAACATTTGAGTACTCTGCCCAACTTCTCCAAGTCTCATCAGTCATTCCAATCGTTCTATCAATCCAAAGTTGATTAAGAATTCCACCAACGTCTGAACCAATCGTTGCTAGTTCATTCGCATTGATTTCATGGATGATTCTCTTGTCTACGAGCAACAAGCACACTCCGCTGTCTGTAATAGCGTAAAGGTTGTTACCCTTGTCGTTAGATAATGAGCTGAATGCAAACTTAATTTCCCCTGTGTCATCAGAGATATCAAAGTAATTATTAGCAGCAAAAGTCTTTACAGTCGGAGTGTTCTGAATGTTTATTGGTCGTCTTTCTGACCAAATGATTCGTGTACAATAATCCGACTGTTCTGTAAAGCCAACGGCAGGCGTTGATGTATATATGGTTGTGGTCTGACTCTTTGTGTAATCAATGTTTGTTTGAGGGCTAAATCTAAATCCTCCATATGACCACCAATTCCATTCGTACCCATACTTGCTGAAGTACAATGGATTAAGATTGTTGTTATTTTCAAACGTAGTTCTATCTTCTTCGCTACCCGTTTGCCACTTGTAAGGACGAGTAATATAGTTGATTAACGGGAAGTGTTGGTCAATGTTAGCTTTTTCTGGAGACTCATTGTTGAATGCAAAAGACAAATTGATTCGTGTCTCCGCAGTCCACATCGTAATCATTTGACGAATCCATGCTCCACGAATACCAGTTTCATTGAACTTGAATTTATCAGAGTTTGATGCATAGTTCCATGGACTTGTGTTTTGCCAAACTCTATATCCATCGGCATATTCGTAACTCTTATATGGGAATGGGATGTTCCAAGTGAATGTCGCCAAAGAATCTTTAGGCTCTCCAGTTGGACCATATTCATTATCCATTACAGCCCATACAGATTCATTCACATAGGTGTCTCCATTGAATATACGGATAGGAATTCTATTGTCGTATTTAACATACACCTTGCTTCCTAATGGGATGGATGTATAGTCTTCGTATCCCAAAATGAAATCAAAGTTCAATGTGAATATAGGACACATGTCATCCTGAGTCTGAGTATGTGTATATATTCCATAGATGGTGTATGTACCTGATACGTCAGTTACAGTCGCAGAGCCAAAAGAAGACAATGTTGCTAAGATACCAGAGATAAATCCTGCTGATTCATTTGTTACGTTCAACCATCTTCTCTCTACTAAGGACTCGTCAACAACATAAACAAATCTGTAGTATGCTGCGTAGTCATTATTTACCTCTCCAGTAAACGTAGGAATACAATCTTCCCATCTTTCAGATACAAGTTGTGCTGATTGATTTAATGCCCCATTTGATTCAAGCACTAATGAGTTGAACTTAATATAATTAGCGCAGTACTTATACTGAGTAGTAAGCCCAGGGTTTATGTCTGAGTTCTTAATCAAGTTCACTACATACATTGGCTCTCTCCATTCCATAACTCCTGCATCATCTGCATTTAAGTTAGGATTGGTAGAAGAGTTAGGCCCTGTCTCGTTATAGATTTGAGCATCAACTTTAATGTTCAAATAAGACTGAGAACCAGAATATGTAGTTACGTTGCTTGTCTGTAAAATATCAAATACTGCGTTTCCGTTTCCATTGGAAGGGAAAGCAGGAGAATCACTATTTGTTGTATTGGTAAACTTACCATAAGGGATATAGTTGTATCCAGTGAATGGGTCTAATATACCAGTATCAGCCTCCAATACAGGATTAAATACTGCTTGCCCATCATCAGCATCTATACCATCACGAATTATTCGTGGATAGACAATCATGTCTGCACCCTTGTCTCTAATATCAATTACATCATTGATGTGAGAATACACCTCTGTGTAGTAACCAAGAGGAGAAACAAATTGTATTTGGTAACTCGTAGGATTATTCAATACATCTTCGTACACCTCAGGATACAATAATTCCAAATCTGGGAAATATGCCCAAATTGAATCTGTACTCTTTGCTCCATCAGCTTGACCAAGCTTCTCTGCTTCAGATAATGAATAGAATCCAAAGCCTTGGGCAACCACACGCATAGCAGGGTCTGTCTGAACAACAGAGAAACCATCAGACCATTCTTCAGGATATGTGTCAATCCCCTTAAATGCATAACCCATTGAATAGTAATCCAATCCAAACCCTTTAGGATTAAAGTCTTCAGTTGGAGTTCCATCCAAACCTACTTCTTGGTCTATTCTATATTGATATGTAGTGTCTGAATCATTTTGAGACGTAGGAGTCAATACATTGAAAGGGTCATTTTCCTTAACTGAAATCAAGTAGTCTCCGTTGCTATCATCAAAAGCCTCTCTTCTTACAGCATCGTAGTGGTCAAACACCTCATGCGTTTGGTTTATATTCCCATCAACGTCACGAGCGTAAACAGTTCCCATATAAGACATACCTAAAGATTCCGTTGATAGTGGCTCTCTTCGGTTAGGGAATTGATAGTTTAATGCGTTACCCGGTATTTGCTCTGCATATGTTGAACTATGTTTTTCGTCAAACAACACAACTGCGAACGCATGCTTTTCTCCACGCATGTAGCTTTTGTGTATAGCAGCGTTGTACACATTCTTATGTCCTTGCTTAAACAGCTTTTGAATCACAGGAAACACAGGCTCTGTATCATCAACGAATGTTATAGCTCCACCTAAGTCTTTAGGTTTATACGCAATATTCATCAAATACAATCTGTCGTTAAAGTAGCGAATAGACTTCGCACGCTCAACGGAATTGAATTGATTTGTCTGTTCTTCTAAGTCAAGGATTACTGCACCTTCAAATGTTCCACTTGCTCTATCAAGAACATTTATGACATTTAAACCTGCCGTAATTGGAATACTTCCGATTACCTCAGATACTGGTGGCACATCTATAGGTGTTCCAGTGTACCAAGAATCTCTTCTGATTTCTATGAAAGAAAAGTCAGAGTTGTTTTCGTACTTTATTCTGATGTGGTTTCCGTATGGCGTATTGCTATTTATATCAGGTACAGACGAAAATGTCCGTGTGTTTGGAAAGTACGGAGAGAATGCTGTGCTACTATTTCTTACAACTGGAATCAATTCCGTAAATGGAGAGAAAGGTGTTCTGTCTCCTTGCGTGGTTACATAGCGATATGAGTAAGAGTAACTACCAACAGGTATTCCTGTTCCCCCAATCACTGAATCATAAACTCCTGACGCTGAAGCAGTTTGCTTAATAAACAATGGTTTATGCAATATACCAGTTGACTGAATAGTGTACTTGTCTATATTGAATAAGTCAAAGTATGTAAGGTCACACTCTGTGCCAGGAAGCATACCAGAATGGGTCATCAAGTCTTTCAACGAGAATACCATTGGAGGTGTATTGTTGTTCGTGATATAGAACTCACCACTCACGCAGTTTTCGTTCTTGTGATACTGCAATGGGTGGTCTAGGTCAACGGGAAAGTTTTCACTCATCAGGACAATCTGACCGTCCACACGCATGAATGGGGGATAGTCCTCATATTCAGGGTGCGCCCAAATCTCAATGATATGATTATCAATCTCTTGAGTCATCATACAAACATATCCTTCATCAATGATTCCTGGAACCTCTAAGAAACATCTGTTGTCTATGTTTGGGTAGTTAAGGTCTTCTCCTTTTATTTTCTTAGCAGCAAGGTTGTTTCCATCCATAGGCATACTACGCATATTCAATGCGTCTACATGTCCACCTTCCTCACTTGCTCCAAGTATTTCCTTGTTTGTATCAGAAGATATTCCCTTTTCGTATGTCCTTGTATCTGTAGGATGGTGCTGTTGCTTCATGCTATTTGTTTTTGTATGGGAACGCTTTATTCAAAGTTTCTGCTCGGCCATCACAGCCACAGTCTTCAGCGCCCACTGCCTTAGCTGCAAATTTAGCAACTTTATCAATACCTGTCGCTTTGGTGAATTTCGCTATAGTATCTCCTAATCCACGAGAAGGAGTACTTGTAGGCTTGTTTCTTGCGTCTTTACCTGCGCTCATAGCGCCCGTCAAACCTCTTCTCATGCCATTGCTTTTTTAATTGCTTTACCTTTCTTTGCGAATCGTTCTCCCTTGCCTGATGATTTTCCTTCACGATATACTGTAGAACCCTTGCTCCACAAGTCATGGAAAGCCCACCAACCTGCTGTTAGCTTAGATGAGTTTGCTTCTTTCGCATGTCGCTTTCTATATTGCTTTCGTGCCTCAGGACTGTAGTTTGAACTATAACCCTTAGCTCCGTATCGGACAATTTTTTCTTGACCGTCAGCGCAAGCCTTAACCACACGCTTATGCTTACCATCATTAGCAGGCCGTGGACTATTACACGGCATTGAGTCTTTGTTAACTTTTGAAGCCATATCAATCTTCTTTTTTGAATTCAGTAATATAAGAGTAATCTGTTGAGTGGTATGTTTTGTTTTCGACTGAATAAATATTCAAGTCAATTTCGTACCCAGGATTTTTGTCTATTCTCTCAAATGTCCAAGCTCTATCAAACCAAATAATTCTATTGTTTGGATAGATAAAATAGTTGCCATTATCCATTTTAAATAGATGCCCACACTTATGTTCTGGCGTTTCAGAAAACCCTAGGTCTAAGTTGTTTCTATTTTCGTGAGACCAATCAAGTGTAAACAAGTAAATTCCTTGTCTTTTTACTCCTGTAATTGATATTAGGTCAGCTCTTAACCCTGATAGTCTCTCCCTAACTTTTACGTCAATGTACGGGCTGAAACAATCCCAATAGATATATTCAGTCAACGGCAACTCTTCGGCTTCTTCTTTCCATGCGAAAGCACTAATGGGTCTTCTCGTCCAATTAACACCATTCTCAAGAAATGCTTCAAACAAAGGTGTTCTACCTTGTATTGAGGCAACCGAATGAACGTCACATGGAGTAAACTCTTTGTGACCTTTTTTGTGATTAAACAAAAATTCGTTTCTGATTAAACAGTTTATGATTGGTATATTGGCATTTAAATATGACATCAGTCTCTATATTTAGCTGTTTTCTCTTTAATGCTTTTTGGCTGTGGTACAAATTGTTTTCCCATAGCCATGCCCAATCTCTTTGCTCTTGATGTTCTGCTGTATTCTTTAGAAGACAATGACTCTCTTGCCGCCTTTGGCAAATATCTCTCTCCAGTCTCTAGACTTGGTTTACCACTCTTGGTTCCCCACTTTTCTTTAGTCCACTTCGATAGGCTATTATCAGAGCCTTTAGCGCCCTTGTATCCACCTCCTGCTTTCTTGTATTTGGCAACAGCTAGCTGAGCCTTTCGTGCAGACCATTGTCCAGAGTTTCCGCCCTTTGAGCTTGACTTAACCTCAGATACAATTCTGCTCCAAAGCTTTGGATTCGATTTCTTAGCAGTACTCATTTTACTTTTCTTCCGTATTTAAGAGTTGCTTGATTGGTCTTTGGGTCGTATATGTAATCTTCAGCATCGTTGTTTGTGTTTCTCATTCTACGCTCTATAGCACGCTCTTCTGCGCTCATCTTATCCCTTACCTTTCCTTTTTCAGTCAGCTTAAGAGAATTAGGCTCTATAATCCCATTCTTTCGCAGAATGCCCAATGCATTTGAATAAGCGTTTTTATCCCCCTTCTCTTTTAATTGAGAAGTTAAGCGAATAAGGATTTTTGGCTTATCCATTACTTATGGTACATTGAACTGATATACTCTTCCATGGACTCCTTCTCACGAGTATCCATAGCCTTAATTCTTTTACGAGCCTTGTTCCAACTTCCATTGGTCAAGTCATTTAATTTTAATGAAGCATCTGACCACAATGGTCGATACATTCTTGGGTCACGAGACTTCATAGCGTTGTAGAATTTCTCCTCTACATAGTCTACTACTGCACGCTCAAAGAAACGTGGAACAATAGGCAAGTCTCCATTCGGAACGCCCATTCCATTTAATCGCATTCTAACGTATGGAAATTCTTTACACTCCTTGCTGAACATAACAATTCCGTCCCCACTAATGTTATAGTAGTACTTAGGTCCATAGAACCCTTGAAGGTTATGCTGCATTAATCGTTGGTTAGGTTGGAACAAATCGACAGCGTTACTTCCGTCATCTTTCACCTTTGCTGTGTACCCTGTTCCATCGTAGCTATTGTCAAACAATCGCTTCCAATAAACTACTTGAGTCTTTTGTGGATTACACAAAGTACCATTGTATAGATAAAGCTCACGAAGATTGAATGTGTTTTCTGGCATCTTGATACGGCAGTTCTCAGGCATCTCAAAGTCATGAGTTACCTTTTGCCAAAATGTATCAAAAGATAGTTCCTGCATCGCATCTTGAATGCGAGAGATATACCATCCTTTATTGAATCCATTTCTAAATTCTGTGTCATTTACTGTTGCTGTAATCTCAGCAAGTAAGTGGTCTACTGATACAAAGTCGTGAGATGTCATTATTGTTCTGTTTGTTGTACTGATGTGGCATCAGGCAGGTTAATAGCTCTGTTTGCGTACATTTGACTATCAAGTTCCGCATCGTCTTCACCGTCATTGATATTCTCTGTAGGCATCAACATAACGAATCGACCCAACTGCAATACCTGCATCATCAACTCTTGTATCAATTCATCAGGTAAGTTAACCTCTTCATCAAGACTACACAAAGTCTGAGGGTCTAATGTTGAGCGTATTGCTATCTCTACATCTTGAATGTTTATACACTCTACCCCTACCAAGTAGATTCTGTTTACAGATACTCCATCAACAGATTGACCTACACGATAGAAATAAGGAACTTTAACACTTGGCTTAGTGTATTCGTCAAGATATAAATGCTGTAACGAACCAATGTTTGTAGGAGAGAACCACACTTGAGCAAAGTTAGGTCCTTCACATTTGCATGTGTCTACATTGTATGTGATATATACTATACCTAAATTGTTAGGTAAGTCCATCACTTGAGACGGTAAATCTATGTACTTTCTACCCTTTGCGTCCGTTTGAACGGTAACGCTACTAAACGTAGAAACAAATAAGTCTGACTTTGTTGATAAATAATGTTGTGTACGCAATCTATTGGACACAACCATTACCCAATACATAATTTGATTTAGCGTAAAATCTGCATCATCAAATGCCTGACTAAAATTCTTGTTTAAGTCGTATATCAAATATCTATATGTCATATCACAAAGTGCTTATTAGTTGCTGAATGTCTGCAGTTGAAACAGAGTAAAGAGTAGTTTGGTCTCCTTGCTTATACGCTATATAATTCAAAGCTTTATCAAATAACAACTGGAATACGCTATTAGGATACTCTATGCTTTGAGAAAGTGATGTGATTACAGATGGCTTCTTAGCCCAAACTATTGTTACTTCTTTGTTTACTTCAGTTGGTCTAATTTCAATCTCCGCCATTTTGTTTGTATTAGATGTTCCATTATAGTTATACGGAGACAAATAAGCATACAATCGAAGAGCAGGGCAAAGTTGACTACCTTGGTATCCTGCCTCAAAAGGGTTCTCAGAAGTTAAAGACCATTCTTCTACATTCAGTCTTTTACAAGCATCGCTTGATGATAAGTGGATTCTATTCGGAAGGTAGTAGCTCCTTGTAGAATCAGGTGTCGCTGGAACAGGAACTCCTGCCGCAGCTTTTGTTTTAGGCTTTGCGAGAACTGATAATATAGTCCACACTTCGCTTGGAAATATATTGAGAGATACTCTTGAGGTGTCACTTGTTAGAAACACCCCAGAGTATGCTAAATCTCTAAAAAACTCTTCGCTTAATTTATCTTGGCCATATGCAGCATTTACGATATTTGTTAGCCACTTTACCGCTGCGTTAATTGCAGGGATATAGTCTAAGTCATCCCTATAATGGTCTGACCCCTCCGCATCTAAAGCGAAAGCTAATTGGTCTCGTAAATCTTGCGCCAAAATCATGATTACCCGATAGTTTTTTCTGTTATACTTCTTCCGTCTTTATCGAGAACTGAATTTCTCAAATTCCCGTAAAGCATTTTATCTTGTTGGTCAATAGACCGTTTTGCCATGTTTTCAACAAGTTGTCGTCTCATAGACTCAGGGCTTTGAGATACAGAGATTCCTTCTTGCTTAGCTCGTGCAATCACTTGAATATCAGACAATCGTGTGATTGATTGTTGAGCTTCAACCATTTTTTGCGCCCATGTAGCATCTACACTCATAACCGAACCAACGCTCTCATAGAACGCAATTCCAAATTGGCTATGGCTTCGTAAGTAATTCATAAGCTGCTTGGACTGAACTTTTACCGAAGATACGGAAATTACCTGAATGCCTTTTTGACCTCTACGCTTTGTACGAATCAAGGGTTGGAATTTAACGGCTCCTCCAGGTGGTTCTTCTTCAATCCCACGCTTCTTATCACCATGGATAGAGAAGTTAAACGAGAAGGCAAAAAACACTACAGGAATGTCCAACCAATCCTCTTCCAATTCTGCGACATAAGCAAGGTCTTCATCAAGCTGTTCAACTGCTTTTTTAGTCTTCAGTTTCTCAAGCTGATTAGAGAATTTGTTCATCAACTTCTCCTCCATTTCTTTCATCATCTTCTGAACAAGAGACAATGGTAAAGATGTTTCTTTCTCTTCAACTACAGGCTTAGTTTCAACTACAGCTTCTTCATTCACTTCTTCAAAAAGTGACGTGTTGTGTGATTCCTCAAATACTGAATTTTCAGTTGGGGCAACCACATCTTTTTTTTCTTTTTTAATCGGCATAATCTTAATGTTAAAATAAAGGGGAGAGTTTTATGCCCTCCCCTATTATATGTTTGTTGTTATTACATTGGAATATCAACGTATGCGCAAGCAAGTGGATTGTGGAATTTGATTCCCATGTTACAGTCAACCCATACATCTCCATAACGCTTTGGAACTCCGTCTTCAAGTTTCAACGTGTCTCCAGAACGCTCACCCCAAAGTTGTGTACGCTTGATGTTTTTCATATCAAGGATACAGATACGGTTAGCGAAAGAGCTAGGGAATGATGCAGCATCTTCAAAACGCTTGTAAGGAACAAGAACGATACGAGAAGAACCGATGTTCACCTCTTTCAAGTTCAACAATCCGATTTCGTCGTTTGGTGCGTAACGAGTCAATTCTTCTTTGTAAGCTAATGAAAGCATACGGTGGATACGAGGAGTCATGTACGCCATACGAGCAGCACCATACTCACCATATTCAGAAGAAAGAATCATGTCCTCGAATGCGTCAACCAAAGTACCTGATGTAGCAAGTGCATTTGGAGAACCAGCCTCAAGCATAGCAGTGAATACACCACCTGTTGTTTTAGCAGGAGTACCATTCTGAGTGATAACCTCACCTTTTTGTCCTGTCCAGAATGCGTTAGAAAGGTCAATACGGTGTTGGTTAAACATCGCATTACGCTCCATTTCAAGGAAGTTAGAAGTTGTACCCATGTTCTTCAACTTGTGAAGCTCAACCTCTGAGTAGCGGATAGCTTTGTTGAACAACTGGATGTAGTTGTTACGCTCGATTGTTGAAGCACGGAAGTACTGAGCAAAACCTTCAGAACCATCGTGGTCAACTGTAGATACGTTAGCAAGAACATCGCTGATAGCAACTGCTGGCAAAGTGTCTCCGTTGTAAGGAGAAACAGTGATTGTCAACAAAGATGTGTCAACAACAGTAACACTACCTTTCTGACCGTTAGGGTAAGAGATGATTGTGTTAGTAGAGATGTTGTCTACAGAAGCAACAGAGATAGTCTGCGTAGTAGGCCAAGAAACAGCTGCAGAAGCTGCAGTAGCTACAAGTGGCTCACGCTGATAACCCATTTCCTGATAGAAGAATTCGTCAGAATTCACTTGCTCTGCAGGAACCATGTTAAGGAGCTTCAAATCCATGAACTGCTGTGGAGCAGCATCAAAGATAGCTCGGTTAGTAAGTTTCTGTACCAACAACGAAATATCGTGTCCGTACAATGAAGCATACTCGGAACCTACGGAGTTAATGTTCTGGTTCGAGAACTTCGTTGAATTGTCGTTGTACAATGACATAGTTAAACAATTAATTAGTTTACAATTTATTAAGCGTAAGGGTCATTCTTAAATACTCCACTCAAGTGACCATAGCCTTCCATTCCTGCAGGATTCATCGAACCTGATGACTTCTGCTTTCTGACTGACTTAGGACTTGAATCAACTATCTTTTGATTCGCCTTACTTTCACCTGACCTCTCAGCTACCTTCTTGACGGACTCCAACATTTTCTTGCCATAAACCGCATATGCGACTAGCTCTGCAGCATCATCGTTATACGACCCATCGGGCTTCATAAACAAACTGTCCACTTTCCCCTCTACCAAGATGTTCCGAATTTTTGAAACTTCGGACTTACTGAAGTTAGGGTAAGCCTTACTTAGATTCTCTGCGGAAAGGAGTGCGCTCTTCTTCATCATCTGAAATTCATTCTTCTGACGCTCGAGGAACTCCTCACGCTCTTCATCTAACGCTTGTTTCTCTCCTGAGAACAGTCGTCTTGTTGATTTCGCCAACAAAATCATTTTGTCTTCGAGTTCGTCTTCGTCAATCTCACCATTTTCATAGGCTTCGGCTAACTCGTCGTACTCATCAGGCAAATAGTGCTGAACGAGGCTCTCAACGTCTTGGTCTGCAAAATCAGCTGAGAAGTCCAGTCTTTGCGTCATCTCAAATGCAGACATATGGTCTTCACCATTCGCCCACAATTCGACAGCGGTTTTAATCTCTGGTGGCAATGCTTGCAAGTCAGCTGTTAGCGCTTCAAAGTTCTTCTCAATTTCAGAACCCTGTTGTGCTTGCTGTCTCCAAGTATCTACCGATGAAAAGAACGTAGATGCATCTTTAATGCCATAATGATTATTCAAAAAACCAATCATCTCCTTGCTAGGCTGAAAGGTTAATTGGATTTCCTTCTGCTTCTGAGGCTTCATAACTCCAAAGATATCCTCTGGGTCTACGTCTTCCTCGTCTTCATTATAGTCCTCCTCATCATCATCGTCATTCGATGCTGCTTGACGGCTTGAATTCAAGCTTTTCATCAAGTCTTGGTACTCTTGGGAATTAGCGAATGATTCATCCATTCTTGCTAAAGCCTCAACTTGTCTTAGTTGTTCCTGCGATTCAGCGTCTAAATCAGACACGTCAAAAGAGTCATTATACTCCATTTGACCTGATGCAGCTTCAACTTCTCTTTCAAAGATGTCGTTGCTCATACTTATTTATTTTTGTCAAAATTACACATTTATTGCATGCTATCTATTTTAGCCTGCTCTCTTTCATTTTTTGCACCTTCTTTTAATGCAATTTTTTCTATATCTTGTTGATGTGCCATTTGCTGCATATCCATAGCCATCTGCTGTTGGCCTTCTTGCTGTTGAGCCATTTGGTCTGCCTGCTCAGCCATAGCAACATTGTTTTTAGCTTCCATTTTGGTAGCATCTTTCTGAGCCATGAAATCAGCCTGCATCTTATCTCTTTGGAATCTGCGGATAGCATTCGCAATAGAATCAGGTGTAGAACGATTAAATAGTTCAGCAAACATTTGTTGGTCAATCATCTGAGCCTGAAGAAGAGTAAACAGCAATGTGTTTCCGTTGTTTATTCCTTGCTCAGGAGATTCTGCACGTTTAATAAAGATTCTGTAATCTTGTAGCAAATCGTCTTCAGTAATGTTGATTGTTTGGAATCCTTTGTCTCCAACAATTTGAGCCAATCTACGTGGGTTGTCATGGTAAACCATTTTACCAACAGTAGCGATATGCTCGTATGCTTGACGAAGGATTGATGTAAGCGCCCAATAGAAAGGCTCTTGAACCAATGAACCACGCTGAATCTGCGCCTCAATAACTCCCACAAGAACATCACTACCCCCTTGAGTTCCAGTCATAGCCTCGTTAACACCTGTAACATCTTGGATACTATTCTGTACCTGTTGGATAACACTGAACAATTCAAGGGTTCCTCCACCAATGTTTGTACCATATGTTCCTATAGCGTTCTGCACCGAACCAACACGGTCTGTGTCGACAAAGATTGGCTTTGAAGCGTTGATGTTTCTTGTAATATCTGCCTCTCCATCTCGGTCATCTACCGCAGACTTAGAGATAACTGTACCAGTTCCACGCATGTTAGCCATGTGCGATTCAACTACAGATAGCGTTCTATTCAAGAATCTTTGTGGGTCAATAACATCATCAAGCGGAGTCAATACATCTCCACGGTCATATACCCATGTATAGCATTTGTAAGGGAATCTTACATTGGCAGGGTCATAAAGATTCTTCTCTTGGTAAGGAGCAATTCCGTACTCAAGGATAATATCTCCTAATCCATTTCCAATCTCTTCTTGTGGTAATAAAATGCAGTAACGAAGAATGTCAACATAGATTGTATGTTTCTTCTTATCACCCATTTCTTTTTGATGCTTGTCTGTCGCAGGCTTAATCAAGTCTTTGTCAGTATATTTTGAATCAGGGTTGTTAATCATTGTATAGTACGGATACCCATACTCGTCAAGTACCCACCCATATTCACGCTTATCAAGGTCTTTCCAATATACTTCGTAAACAGGAACTTTACCTGCTGCCTGCGTGTAGATACCATTAATGATTTTATGTACGTTGTGTGTATTTTGATTTCCGTAGTTCTCGATTGCCTCACGCTCTTGATTGGTCAAGTCCTGGAATCGCTCAAAGATACTTGGAGCATCCATGTAGTACCACTCACCCATGAACTCAGCATCACGCAAGTCAGGCTTTTTGGCAGACATATCCCAAATAAAAAACAATGGGTTTACTGCTTCTGCACAATAGATGTCATTCGCCTCGTATCCTTTGTAGATACCGATACCACAAAGAGCAAGGTTACGAGTAATCTGAACCTTCAACTCATCCATGTTAACCTCTTGCGCAACAAACTCGATGAGGTTATTTATGTCTTTCTCGTAGTCTTCAACAAAGGTGTTATAGAACATTTGCTCTGTCTCAAACTCTGTATCTTGGACACCTGTGTTATCCTTAATCATATCCTTAAAAAATGGATATGTGTCGGCAATTTTTTGATATGTTTTAAGCTTAGCTAATTCAGACTCACGCTTGTTAATTACGAAGTCTGAAATACAAGTGGCTTTAGCGTCATAAGCCAAACGAATAGCATTACCAACGTACTGCTGTACCATTGGTTTGATTACGTTTTTAGTCCACTTTAATCGGTTACGAATGTCACCTGATTCATCGAGAAAGAAACTCTCAACGTCCTCATCAAAAATCCACTGGCCGTCTCCTCCCTTGAAGAAAGACCAGTTGATAAGGCACTTGTTTATATATCTTCGGTAGATGTAATTACTCATCGCAGACAGACAGTACTTTGCATAGTCCTTGTGGTACGTCTTGTCTTTTTTGGAAGTCAGCCTATTCGGTCTGATGTTTCCTGTGCTGAAAATATAACTCATACTATCTCAATACATCGTTTATTCCAACCATAACTTGTTTCTTCGTTTTTCTGTCCGTAGTCTTGATTCCATAAGAGGTCTCAAGTCTTTTTACCATATCGGGCAGTTGCTCGTGAACCTTTATCATTAGGTCGGTATATTTCTTTTTCTCATCTATGTCCATGGACGCCACTGTTGTCGCATCCAATACGACCATGTTATTTAGCATTTCAAACATGTACTGACTCAACAATTTTGCCCTTAATCTGTACTCCGGGGTGTATGTTTCCATACGCTTAATTCCCAATCGAATATGGTCTGGCATCTCTCCCGTTGCAAGTAGTTTTGCCTCAGAATGTCTGTCGTAGTATTGACCATAAACAAGCTCAAGGGCTTTGCTTAGTCTGTCTCTTTTGCTCAGCTTGTAGATGGGTGATGTTCTATTCCCCAACAACCAACAGAGTCTTACTTCTTTAACCTTGAGATTCTTGAACTCTTCCGTCTCAGCAAGCTCGGGATATTCAAGTCTAAGGTCTCCTTCTGTTTCTAATCCGAAGAGGATTACATCGACTTGTTTCTCTTCCATATTTTTAAATAAAGGGTGGAGAAATTAATCCCCACCCCGTAAAGGTAATAAAATTTATTACACAGCTGGACAACCAAGGTAATCCGCAGTAGTTGCGTAAGAACCATCAAGGATTGAAGTCAACTTAGTAACAGTAGCAGCAGTACCACCGTTAGAGTTATCCAAGTAAACAAGAGCGTTTACTGGCTTGATAACTTGCAATCCTGTTACAGCACTGTGACGAACCATTTTGCGGTAACGAACGATGTAACGACGGTAAGCAGCAGCAGTAGCGTAAGGGTTGTTACCTGCGTAACCAACTACTTCAGCGTTAGAACCAACTGGAGAAACCCAAGGAGTTGTGTTAGTGTTTGTAGAACCAAGAGGAGCAGTAATCTCCAAAGGACCACCAAATGCAGAATCAGCAGTAATCAACAACGTGTCAGTTGCATTAGTGTATGTTGCAGAGAAAGCAGCGTTGTTGTCAGCGTTAATTGCATTAGCAAATGCATTTCCAATACCATCAACAGTTGGAGGAGTAGCTGTACCATCTCCAAATCCAATCGTGTACGTGCGAGTTTGGTAGATAGCTCCAGTTTCTTGACCACCACCAAAGAAGTTGATTAGGTAAGGAACATGTACAGTCAACACATAAGTTGTGTTAGCGTTCAATGGAACTAAAGTTAAAACAATAGAGCGAGCGTTAGCTGTACCAGCATTGTTAGCTGCATAAGTAAAGCTCAACAAGTCGTTAGCTCTAACAACAAGAGAAGGGTTTCCACCTTCGTCTTTAACTGTTAATCCACCACTAGCAAGAACAACGTCAGTAGCAGCTGTAGGCGTGTTCAGAATCGTAACTGAATCCGCAGTAATTTGAGGCAATCTGTAATTAAAAGCCATGATAAAAATAAATTAAACACCGATGTCTCCATCTGTGTAGGTTAAAAAAAAATATAACCATGCACCGTGCATAGATTGAAGCAAAATTAATCATTATTTCATAGCAATTTTTTTAAGTTTTGACGAATGTTCTTTTTTTCTTTTTGGAGTATATATAGAGTATATACGTAGTATATACGAATATATGTACTCTTTTTCTTTTCTTTCTTTCTTTTACTCCACTTTTCTTTCTTTCTTTTCTTTTACTTTTTCTTTTTTTCTTAACTCGTAAAAAAAATGATTAAAAATTTGGTGGTTAAAAAAATGTGTCTAACTTTGCTACATCAGAATACGGACTGATAAGGAAATTAGGTTTCGTTCTACCCAACGAAGTAACCCTTGCTCTTATGTGCCGTATCACAGAAGGGTGAGGGTTTTTTATTTGAAAGACATGGAAACATTTAGAGTAGTATGCGTTAACTCAAACGCAAGACCAGCAGACTTCCCTGCACACCTTTGGATTGAGAAAGGAGAAATCTACACGGTAGTAGATGCAAAGTACCTTGCTAAACAACACATGGCGATGGGATACAAACTGTCAGAGATTGAATTGCCTGATGACTGCAAATACAAATTCTTTTTAGCAAACAGATTCAGACCATACACAGATGATGACGCAGAAGCAGAAGCTGCTGTTGAAGCATTGTTGCAAGAAGTAGAAGAGTTTCAAGCAGTAGAGCTGTAATTATGTTTGAAGTATTCTCTGAGTTAAACAAGTTCAATGGAATCGTATTTGATGAGTCTGACCACTCATACTTCTACGATGGATTACGATGTACTTCTGTTACTACGTTGCTGTCTAAATTCAAAAAGCCATTTGAAACAGAAATAATCGCCGCAAAATATGCAACGAAAAACGGCCTAATCGTCGCAGATGTAATTCAAGAATGGGAAGACATCAAGAACGCATCAACGTCAAAAGGAACTGAACTGCATAAGTACGCAGAGTTGAAGTTTACCAATAAGCACTATGAAGTAGATAGAAGCACCGGGGCGCAAGACTTGACGTTTATGATTGATAATTTCTACAAGGATTATATCAACACCCTATTGTTAGTAAGAGCAGAGCTTGTGGTTGGAGATAAAGATTTGCGCATCTGCGGAATGCTTGACAAGTTGTTCTATAATGTGGTTGAT
>Ga0315907_10000877_pt1 | contig 41331 bp, 40 predicted proteins | sample LakEriMetagenome_3_FD_203525 | JGI IMG/M metagenome (GOLD analysis project Ga0315907, IMG submission 203525) | Freshwater fungal communities from buoy surface, Lake Erie, Ohio, United States - Buoy 12 MA123 | ecosystem: Environmental > Aquatic > Freshwater > Lake > Lake biofilm | place: USA...
CACTCAACGCATCAAGCGAGAAAGGAAATCCACAAAAATATCCACAGAAGAAGCGTAAATTCGTACCAATTCAGGTGGGTCAAAATTCAATGCAATTGGTGGGTCAGATTTCGATGCAATTCAACATACTTCGGCAATACTTGCCGAAGGGAACGAGTCTGGCAAAGTACACGCAAGCGCAGCTCGATGAGATTGCTGAGAAACTCAACAATCGACCGCGAGAGTGCCTGGGCTGGAAAACACCAAACGAGGCGTGGGCAGCCATAGTTGAGCAGGTGTTGCACTAATTTCCTGAAACCGTCAAGCCGCCGGAAAAACTCCAATCAATACGGTCATCTTCAGACCAAATGGCCCTGAACGCCGCCCAGGTGCTAGAGATCGGCCGCAGGGTCGCACCGGATATTCGGCTTGCGCTTACACCACCGCGCGGTGGGACAGGCGTGTGGCGTATCGCCAATTCAGACCGCAGACAGCCTACCGCTCGCGTGCAATTGATTGTCGACCAGTACAGCGGTGCGATCTTGTATCGCTCAGGTTGGGATGAGTTGCCGATTGGGGCAAAAGCGACTGGTGTCGGCATCCCGTTCCACCGGGGTGAATTCGGCTGGTGGAATCAAGCGCTGCTCATATTTACCGCGCTTGCGGTGATCGCCTCGGTCGTGTCCGGTTTTGTGATGTGGTGGAAGCGTCGGCCGGTCGGCAAACTCGCCGCGCCAGCGATCAGCTGGGGGCATGTTCGGGCGGTGCCTTGGTGGATGGTTGTGCTTGCCTTAGGCCTAGGTTACGTGATGCCGGTGTTCGGCATCAGCCTCGCCGCCTTACTTGCCGTAGAGGTATGTTGTTTGTGTTGGGTTTCGCGCAAGTTCCACCTTGAGTCGCCGTCTGCCTAAGAAGACGTTTTATGAAAGAGAAAGGAACCAACATGTTTGTCCAAACTCATCGAATCATTCGTCGTGTCCTTTGGAGTCTGATCATCGCATTGTCGGCTGCGTACGTCTTTTATTTTTCTACAGCCAACTATTTGGCAAGCGAAGTTAACGCCGCCGCGCAAGCGTCTGGCGGATATCCCACTGCCCAAGACGCGAAAGACCATTGCCAATGCGAACGTATGCCGCCCCGCAATGCGCCAACCACACCGACCAATCGTTCGGCGCATCCGCAGAGGAGTGCATAACCATCAGGTCAGTGCCAAAACGATTCATTCACTTTTTTTCATTTCCAACCAAGGAGCTACCCATGAAGTTCTTTTCCATCACGAGTAAGTTCGCTTTTGCCGTCTTGGCCATCGCCGCCGCATTTGTGAGCAGCGCGAGCGCACAAATATCGATCGATAACGCCTGGACCCGCAGTACGGTGCCGGGCCAAAAGGCAACCGGCGCATTTATGACCATCGCGAGTGAGAAGCCGCTTGCGCTGGTTAAGGCATCGTCAACACTAATCAAGAATGTCGAAGTGCACGAAATGAAAATGGACGCCGGCGTGATGAAGATGCGAGAAGTTAAGGCGATCGACGTCGTGCCGGGCAGGGTGACTGAACTCAAACCCGGCGGCTATCACATCATGTTGATGGGCTTGGAGGCGCCGTTGGTCGCGGGATCAAAAGTGCCGCTTACATTGACCTTCAAGGACAAAAACAACGTCGAGACAAAAGTAAACATCGATGCTGACGTGCGTGAGTTGTCGCGCTCGATGCCAAAATGATCACGTTTAGGAAAGCAAGACGCTAATAGAGACCGAGTTTTTCAGACATAAATGCCTGAAAACACCCGCCAATGCTGGATTTTTGCTTGTCGCTGATGCCGCGCTATATGAAACAGCGTGCTACCCAAGGCAACTACAACGCACCGAGCAACGCATGGAGCCCCATGCCAAGGTTCGCGTCTGGTCGCGGCGTTTAGTGCAGCATATATGGCCTATTTTTCCAGGGTATGTTTTCTTCGGCACCGGGGCGGCACAGATTCGTCAACTCGTCACGAGGCAGGCTCGGCCAATGCAAACTGCCAGTGTGTGCCGCCAGAGAAAATTCCCACTGAAAGTGCGGTTTGAAAGATGTCAATTGGAGAACAAAATGTAAGCATGTATCGCGGTCCGGAAGGACGGCTTTCGGGAAAATTGTAGGACCGCTACGGGTCAGGAGTGACGGTTCCCGTCGCCGCAAAGCAGTCATTCCCACCGCCTAATTCCACCCGACAGTTCCGAGAAGCCACTGCATCTACAACGTTGCGCGCTAGCGTCATTAGCGTAATGCATCGACATCGTTGAAAATCAAAACACTAGCAAATACGGCCATCTTCAGCCGTTTTTGCTTGGAAGTGCCTTTAGATAGGCGACTTTTTTAATTCACGGCGGTCAGTTTCGCGTATTGCAGCGCCAACCATTTGGTGCCTTCTGCACGAAACTTCACTTGCACTCGTGCGTCGGTGCCGCGACCTTCAAACGACAACACCACACCTTCGCCAAATTTTGTGTGCGCCACGGTTTGCCCCACTCTGAATGGGAAAGCGTCGGCGCGTGCGGTTTCAAAGTTTGCGCGTGAGGTATCTGGTGCCCCTTCGCGTCCGTATTCGACGGCATTTTCATCCTTTACGATGTTTTGTTTGAAGCCGGTATAGACCTGTCCACCGCCGGCCTGGCCACCACTGCTTTGCCCACCACCCCGCATCTCTGCAGAGTAAGAACCTCGCGCACCGGATTTTTCCCAGCCCCCGCCGCTACCGTAACCCCTGTTGACCGGCGCACCATACGCAGCCTGTTTGTCCGGCACGACGATCCACTTGCACAGCGCCGGCGGAATCTCGTCAAGAAACCTCGAGACGATGCCATAACGCGTCTGGCCGTGCAGCATGCGTTGACCGGCATACGAAAGGTAAAGACGTTTCCTTGCGCGTGTGATCGCGACGTACATCAGGCGACGCTCTTCCTCAACCCCGGCAAAGTCATTCATCGAATTCTCGTGGGGAAACAAGCCCTCTTCCAGCCCGCCAAGAAATACATGATCAAACTCGAGACCTTTTGCGGCGTGTACGGTCATCAGTTGCAAGGCATCGTCACTCGCTGAGGCCTCGTGGTCACCGGCCTCCAGGCTGGCGTGGGTCAAGAATCCGACTAACGTCGTGTCCTCGCCCTCATAACTCTCTTCAAATTGTGTACACGCGGTGACCAATTCCGCCAAGTTTTCAAGTCGATCCGCACCTTCGCGCTCGGTTTGGTAATGCGCCTTCAATCCGGCCTTTTCCATCGCCTCATCGACCAACTCTCCGAGCGAGACGGCGGTGGATGATGACTTCAAACCCTCGATGACTTTAAGGAAAGTGCCGATTGCCGACGCGCTGCGTCCGGTGATGGCGCCTTGCGCAATGCCGTTTAGCGCGGCTTCATACATCGAGACGTTGTAACGTTGCGCCAGCTCTTGCACTTGCTCAACCGAGCGTGCACCGATACCACGCGGCGGGAAATTGACCACCCGCGAAAACGCGCCGTCATCGTTTGGGTTACCTGCAAGCCGCAGGTACGCCAACGCGTGTTTAACTTCTTGGCGCTCAAAGAATCGCATGCCGCCATAAACCCGATAGGCAATACCGGCGCGAAAGAGTGTGTGTTCAAGCACACGCGACTGTGCGTTTGAACGATACAACAGCGCCATGTTGGAGAGATCCTTGCCTTCGCGGTGTAGCGCCTTGACCTCATCGATCACAAACTGCGCTTCGTCGGCATCGGTGGAGGCGGCGTAAATTCGTAACGGCTCACCCTTGCCCTCGTCGGTCCACAAGTTTTTGCCGAGGCGATCTTTATTGTGCGCAATCACCGCATTCGCGGCGTCGAGAATGTTTCCTTGCGATCGGTAGTTTTGCTCCAGCTTGATGATGTTGCCATGCGCGAAGTCACGTTGGAAATCGCGCATGTTGGCGGCTTCTGCACCTCTAAAGGCGTAGATGGAATTGTGGGTGATGATGCCGTTGGCAATGAAGTTATGCGTACCGGCAACATCGATGTCGTATACCGTGCGGCGCGCCTTTTTCTTCAATCCCACCGCGACCACAAAATCCAGCTTGCCATCGCCATCGACCATCGCCATACCAACGCGCACGTGGCTGGCGCGAACAAAGGGGAGCGGTGTGGAGTGAATACCTGCGCGCAGGCGAAACACGCCGTTGGTTGCTGACTGGATGCGGTTGGCTATCTCCATCAGCTTGGCAAAATCGGCGAACGAGTTTTCATACCGCCACGAAGCATGGCCAAGTGCGGCCGCTTTTGCTGGGCGTATAGAGAGGCCGAGTGACTTCAGCGCTCGCTGCGCCACCAAATCATTACTTCCAACCGCAATGCGGTGCAGCGAAGAAGCACCCCTCCCGTCACCACAAAGCGTGATGTTGATATTGAGTCGGCTGCCATTGCGCGACATTGGCAAATGGTGTGGCGCAGATAACGCCATTCCGCGTTCGCGCAACAATGCCACGGCACCCGCCTCTGTATCTAGTTCGCGAAATACCCGCGCAATCCATTCGCCATCGTGCACCAACCCGTTCACGCCCTTGCCTTTGCGCGGTGTAAAGGGCAACGTCGGCAGGCCGTATTTCAGCGAGCAAATCATTTCGTCTGCACGCGCGGCGTTTTCAGTGTCGTGTGTGCCGACAATCCACAGCGCGTCAGCTTGTTCTTGTACGGCGCGCTGCTTAAATCCCACCACGGGCTTTGCTTGGCCCTTCGTATGAACTTGCGAGGTACCGAGGCGATACCCGACGCCCGCTTTGAACATGATGTAGGTGAAATACGTCTGCGGTGTCTCACCCAGCAGATAACCGGCAAAGTGGGTGTGTTCGGGTGTGCTTGTCAGAATACGTCCGCTGGCAAGCGTGATTGAAACCAATGGCGTTTCCTTGGTGCGTTTATGCACACGGGTCACTTCAGCTGGCTTGAACCGCTTTGCACCATAACAAGAACGCACTTGGTCCCCAGCCGCAATCCGCTCTATCGGCTTTGTCGAGCCATCGTGCATAGTGATCTTGCTGCCAGCGACTAAACACTGATCGTCATCACCAACCGCAAATACCGCCGCATTTTTTCCCGCCAGCAGTTGTATCCACTGGTACTGTAACCGGTTCGTGTCCTGAAACTCATCCACCAATACAAACTGAAACCGCTCGCGGTAATGCTCTAGTAGCGGTGCATTTTTTGATAAGAGCTCGTAACAACGCAGCAACAGCTCGGCAAAGTCGGCGACACCCTCGCGCTGACACTGTTCATCGTACGCTTGATAGATCTCGACTTGCCGGCGGGTAAATTCATCACGCGCCTCAACCATATTGGCGCGCAACCCCTGGTCCTTTGCGCCGTTAATGAAGTAGGCCATGTCGCGAGGCTTGAATTTTTCATCGTCGACGTTCAGCACCTTCAGCAATCGCTTGATGGCCGACTGCTGGTCGGCGGAATCGAGAATCTGAAAGGTTTGCGGCAAATTCGCGTCACGGTAGTGCGCGCGCAGCAAGCGGTTACACAGGCCGTGGAAAGTGCCGATCCACATGCCACGCGTATTGATCGGCATCATCGACGATAGCCGCGTCAACATTTCCTTCGCCGCTTTGTTGGTAAAGGTTACGGCGAGGATTGATCCGGGCGAGGCTTGGCCCGACTGAATCAGGTAGGCGATACGCGTGGTCAAAACCCGCGTCTTACCCGATCCGGCACCAGCTAACACCAGCGCGGATTCGCGCGGCAGGGTGACCGCGCGAAGTTGTTCCGGATTCAGATTTTCGAGAAGACGCGGGGAAACTGTAGAGACAGGCGGGACGTTGGAGAACATCAAAGACCACAACAGGGAGAATGACACAGATTATAGTCGGCGGCGTTTCTGCTGTTCGCGAAGTCGATGAAGTATCGCGCGACAACGGGGAGGCGGCAGGGGGCGACTGTATAATGACTGACTGAAAAACAGACTCTTTTGCCTCACAAATGGATTCAACGCATCAAATAAAATACGACGCAAAATCGATAGAGGCCGCTGCACAGGCAGCTTGGCAGAATAGCGACGCCTACCGCGTTACCGAGTACGCAAAAGACAAGAATGGGAAACCAAAGCCCAAGTTTTACGCCTGCTCAATGTTGCCCTACCCGTCTGGCAAGCTGCATATGGGGCATGTGCGTAACTACACCATCAATGACGTTATGTTCCGCCACCTGCGCATGAAGGGGTACAACGTATTGATGCCGATGGGCTGGGATGCGTTTGGCATGCCTGCCGAGAACGCAGCAATTGCAAAGGGCGCGCCGCCGGCACAGTGGACGTATCAAAACATCGCAGACATGAAGGCGCAAATGCAGCCGCTTGGCTTGGCATTTGACTGGTCGCGCGAAGTGACGACTTGCAAGCCCGATTACTACAAGTGGAATCAATGGCTGTTTCTCAAGATGCTGGAAAAGGGCATCGCCTACCGCAAGACTCAGGTGGTGAATTGGGACCCGATTGATCAAACCGTGCTGGCCAACGAGCAGGTCATCGACGGCCGCGGTTGGCGTTCGGGCGCTCTGGTCGAGAAAAAAGAGATCCCCGGTTATTACTTGGCAATCACCCAATACGCGGACGAGTTACTTGATTCGGTCAAGAACAAGCTGGACGGCTGGCCACCTCAAGTTCGCACCATGCAGGAGAATTGGATCGGCAAATCAGTTGGCGTTCGTTTTGCGTTCTCGCATAACGTTACCAATGACGGCGGCCTGATCCAAGACGGCAAACTATTTGTGTTCACCACACGCGCCGACACCATTATGGGTGTGACGTTTTGCGCGGTTGCCCCCGAGCACCCGCTCGCACTGCACGCGGCCAAGTTCAACCCGGCAGTCGCCGAATTCGTTGAACGTGCCAAACACGGCGGCACCACCGAGGCAGAGCTCGCGGCAAAAGACAAAGAAGGTGTTGCCACTGGTTTGACCGTCACACACCCACTTACGCAAGAGCAAATTCCAGTGTGGGTCGGCAACTACGTACTGATGTCGTATGGCGATGGCGCGGTGATGGGCGTGCCGGCGCATGACGAGCGTGACTTTGCCTTTGCCAAAAAATACGCGCTACCGATCAAACCCGTCATCGATCTTGGCAGCCCCTACTCTAGTGACGCTTGGAAGCCCAACTATGGCGACCATGGCGTTTGTGTCGATAGCGGTGCCATGAACGGGATGTCGTTTGCCGAAGCTATTGACTACGTCGCCACACATACGAAAGCGGCCGGCGGCGAACGTAGAACCACTTGGCGTCTTCGTGACTGGGGCATTTCGCGGCAGCGTTATTGGGGTACCCCTATCCCCATCATTCATTGTGCGGAGTGCGGCGCGGTTCCTGTGCCCGAGAAGGATTTGCCGGTCGTGCTGCCAGAGGATTTGATTCCCGACGGTAGTGGCAACCCGCTCAAGAAAGACCGTCGTTTCATCGACTGCACTTGTCCTAAATGCGGTAAACCGGCCGAGCGCGAAACCGACACCATGGACACGTTTGTCGATTCGTCGTGGTACTTCATGCGCTACTGTAGCCCTGACAACGCATCGGCGATGGTCGATGCGCGCAACGACTACTGGATGCCGATGGATCAGTACATCGGCGGTATCGAGCACGCGGTGTTGCATCTTCTGTATGCGCGCTTCTGGACCAAAGTCATGCGCGATATTAAGGGGGAGTTCCCGAATGATCGGGAACGTGGTTTGGTCAAGTTCGACGAGCCGTTCACGAATTTGTTTACGCAGGGTATGTTGTCTGCCGAGTGTTTTTATCGCGAAACCAGCGAGGGTGTAAAACGCTGGTACTACCCGAGCGAAATCACCGTGCAGTATGACGACAAAGGTCGGCCAACCGGCGCCGTTGCAAAGGACGATGGGCTGGCGGTTAAGCTTGGCGGCATGGAAAAGATGTCGAAGTCGAAGAACAACGTGGTCGAACCCAAGGACATCGTCGAGCGCTTTGGTGCGGATACCGCACGCGCCTATGTGATGTTTGCCGGCCCCCCCGAAATGAGTGCCGCGTGGTCTGACTCTGGCGCTGAGGGTGTGTATCGATTTTTGAAACGCCTTTATACATGGGGTTCTTCGAGCAAAAATGCCTCAAACTCCGCGCCAATGCTTGATTTTTTGAATGCGGTGCCTGGTGCAAGGAAGTTGCGGTTTGAGATTCATACAATTTTGTCGCAGGCCAACCATGATTACGCACGGCTGCAGTACAACACCGTCGTCTCTGCCGGTATGAAAATGCTAAATGCGCTCGAAGACAGCAAGGCTGAAACTGGCGCCGGTTGGGAAGCTGCGCGGTACGAAGGCTTGTGGATACTGTTGAGAATGCTCTATCCAATCGCGCCTCACATTACCTGGCAGCTTTGGAACGAGCTGGGATTTGTCGAACCGTATGGCGAGATCATTGACGCGCCTTGGCCAGAGCCAGACCCCTCAGCGCTTGAGCAAGACGAAATCGAGCTGGTGATTCAAGTTAACGGCAAACTGCGCGGCCAAATTTGTGTGCCAAAAAATGCAACAAAGGCTGACATCGAAGCGCTAGCGTTGGCCGACGCAAGTGTGGCCAAGCATATCGAAGGGAAGACCGTCAGGAAATTGATTGTGGTTCCAGGAAGGTTGATCAATGTGGTGGTCTAAGAAAAATCTGCCGCGCTTGGTGATGCGGCGTTGTGCGCGGCCTCGAAATCCCCTTGTATCAATGCATACATTCCGGTTTCTCGGCCTACAACGCCTTTCCTGCCTTGTTCGCCTCGCCTCGCCTGCGCTCGCGACGATTTTCCGCCGGGTGTTTGCGAGCACAGTTGTGCTAACGACCCTTGCGTCGTGTGGGTTTGCCCTGCGTGGTTCATATGAACTACCCTACAACACGATTCAGGTGACTTCACGGAGCAACTCAGTGGTGGCAGGTCTCGTGCGGCGCGACCTCGCCGACTCTAAAACCAAAGTGGTCGGCACTGCCAAGGATGCCGAAGCAGCGCTGACGATTATTGAGGAACGGCGCGACCGGCAGATTTTGTCGCTGTCAGGTGCAGGACGGGTTCGTGAATACGAGCTACGCATGAAGGTGACCTATCAATTTGTTGATGCCAAAGGTCAGGTAATTATCCCAACGAGCGAAATTTTGCTTAAGCGAACCTTCTCCTATGACGACACGCGCGTCATTGCCAAACAACAGGAAGAAGCCATGCTCTATCAAGACATGGAGCGCGATGCGACCGGACAAATATTGCGGCGCATGATTGCCGTAAAGAAGACCCTGTAGTTCGCGATGCGCCTTACCGCCGAACAGTTTCTCGACCGACCGCCTAAGTCCTTGCAGCCGCTTTATGTCGTCTACGGCGCAGACCCACTCGGCACTTTGGAGGCCTCCGATAGTTTGCGCGAGCTGGCCAAACAACTCGGTTATGTCGAGCGCGAAGTGTTCACCGCAGAATCTGGCTTTGACTGGTCGCGACTTGCCTCTGCGGGTAGCGCGCTGTCGCTGTTTGCCACGCAACGCCTAATTGAATTGCGAGTGCCGACGGGCAAACCCGGCAAAGAGGGTTCTGCCGCCATCGAACACTACTGCAAGCGATTGCCGGACGACACGGTAACGCTGGTATCGCTGCCCGACATGGACTGGCAGGGCAAACAAACCAGGTGGTTTGTCGCTCTTGAAGCCGCAGCCACGGTGATTGAAGCGCAACCGGTAGATCGAGAAAACCTTCCGCGCTGGTTGGCCGGCCGTCTGAAACGGGTGAATTTATCCGCGTCAAGCGAGGCATTGGATTTCCTCGCCGACCGTGTTGAGGGCAACTTGCTCGCGGCGAAACAAGAAATTGAAAAGCTTGCTTTACTTTGTCCGCCCGGTGAAGTCTCGTTAGGCGTGATGGAAAACAGTCTAGCCAATGTCTCGCGCTACTCAATAGCAACATTGATGGCAGCAATTCACGCTGGTGATGCGGCTCGTATCGCAAAAATGCTCGATGGGCTGAAGGCAGAAGGTGAACCCCCGCCATTGATATTGTGGATGTTGGCCAGCGAGCTGCGCCTATTGCTGCGTATACTGGGTGTGACCAAGGCCGGACGCCAGCCGTTTCTTTCCAAAGCGCGCGAAGTCGAGAAACTCGCTCGCAAACATACCGCAGGAAGTTTGGTGCGGCTCAATCTTCAAGCCGCCCGCATTGACCGCATGATTAAGGGCGTGAATCCCAATGATGTTTGGGATGCGTTGCTACAGTTTTCCTGTGGGCTGGCTGGTGCGCGTCTACCAATTCAAATGCCACAGAACTAAGCTTGTCAGAAAATGAAGGATCTTTCGACCGCCGAATCCACCGCTGACGTTGTGAGCTACATGCGCCTGGTTGGCACGCAGGCAAAAGCTGCCGCGCGTGTGATGGCGCGCGCCACAACTGCAGCCAAGAACATGGCTTTGAACGCGGCTGCGGACGCCATTCTCGCTCAACAAGAGCAGATCATTGCGGCCAATGCGGCTGATGTCAGTAACGCCCGTCAAAACGGCCATGATGCGGCGTTCGTCGATCGGTTGGTACTTTCGAAACAAGCCATTGGCGCGATCACAGAGGGCCTCCGCCAAGTCGCATCGTTACCCGACCCCGTCGGGGCAATAACGGCGACAGTACGCCGCCCGTCTGGTATCGAGGTCGGCCATATGCGTGTGCCGCTTGGCGTGATCGGTATGATCTATGAATCGCGGCCGAATGTGACTGCAGACGCCGCAGCGTTGTGCCTGAAAAGCGGCAACGCCTGTATCTTGCGCGGTGGCTCGGAAGCCATCCACTCCAACCGCGCGATTCACGCTGCAATGTTGAATGGTCTTGAAGTAGCCGGGTTGCCCAACACCGCAATTCAGCTGGTGACTACAACCGATAGGGCGGCTGTTGGCGAGATGCTCAATATGCGCGGTGTGATCGATGTGTTGATTCCTCGCGGTGGCAAGAGCCTGACGTCGCGAATCGCCGATGATGCGAAAGTTCCCGTCATTAAACATTTGGATGGTGTCTGCCACGTTTATGTGGATGGTGCGGCAAATCTGGACATGGCAACACGCATTGCCGACAATGCCAAAACGCAACGTTACTCTCCCTGCAACACCATGGAAACGTTGCTTGTTGATCGCCAAATTGCGGCTGCGTTTCTGCCGGTGATTGCGCGTATCTACGTCGCAAAATCTGTTGAAATGCGGGTCTGCCCGGCGGCCATGGCCATTCTTGGCAGCATTGGCATCACCTCCACGCTTGCGGCGGAGCAAGACTGGTATACCGAATACTTGGCACCGATTATTGCGATACGAATCGTCGACGGCCTGGAGGCGGCGATGGATCACATCGCGCAATACGGATCAGCGCACACAGACGCCATCATTACGCAAGACGCCGAACGCGCGGAGCGATTCCTGCGCGAAGTGGACTCGGCGTCGGTGATGGTCAACGCCTCAACACGATTTGCAGATGGTTTTGAGTATGGGTTGGGGGCGGAGATCGGCATTTCCACCGATAAGTTGCACGCCCGCGGCCCTGTCGGGCTTGAGGGGCTGACATCGTTGAAGTGGATTGTCAGAGGAAACGGCGAGGTCCGCACCTGATGCCAACCCCCCAGCTTCTTCTGACATGCGGCGGTGGCATCATGATATTACCCAATATGCCGTTGGTTGATCGCGCCGACGGCGTACGCTTATGCATCAATACACCACGTGAGGTTTGGGAGCACGTTGAGTTATCGGCAATTATGCCCACCCAATGCGGGTTTCTTGTTGCTGCGACTGGACAGGCCATGATGGCGGTGTTGCCGCAACTCAAAGACGGCTGCATCAATTATCGGGCGGCAGGTTTTCAGCCAATCGATACGAGACAATACAAAGTGGCGTTGCGGCGTATCGCAAAATATCGCCCCCACAAGCACGGTCTGTTTGTTCGTTGAACGCGAGCCGTCTCAACCGGATCAAACACAACAATGAATGAAACCCTGATTTTTGGCGGCAGTTTTGACCCGGTTCACAATGGTCATGTCGCAATGTTGGAAGCGGCAATCACACAACTACAGCCGACAAGAACGCTCGTCATTCCGGTCGGCAACGCCTGGCAAAAAGCGCGGATGCCTTATGCACCGTCGCGCCATCGGATCGCAATGTTGAAACTTGCTTTACCCAACACCACCGTGGATGACCGGGAAGTTTCTCGTGGTGGTCCGACATATTCGGTCGATACGGTACGTGAATTAAAGCGCGACTTCCCCGCTGAAAAGTTTATCTGGTTGCTCGGAGGTGACGCGTTTGCAAAACTCGATACGTGGCAGGAGCCCGTCGTGTTTTCCCAGCTGGTTCGATTTGCGGTTGTCCGGCGTGCCGGTGAGGACATCACGGTACCGCGCACACCCGTACAGCACTCGATTGTGGACTGTTCCCCGCCCGCCATTTCCTCAACAAAGATTCGCGCGCTCCTGCGGACAGCGGGAGAATCGCGCGAATCCGTACGGGCTTTGGTACCAGTTGCGGTTTACGACTATATTCAGCATCACCAACTCTATCTTTGAGGAGACAAATCGTCTTGGCTAAAAAAACAAAACCCACCCTAATTGAAATCATTATCGACGCGCTTGAGGACATCAAGGCAAAAGATATCAAGGTCGTCAACGTTGCGAATATCACATCTGTGTCCGATCATGTCGCCATTGCGAGCGCGGATTCCAACCGACAGACGCGGGCGCTGGCAGGCAATGTCATCAACAAAGTGCGCGAGGCGGGTTACACAATTTATGGCTCCGAGGGTGAAGAATCCGGGGAGTGGGTATTGGTCGATTGCGGTGATGTTGTCGTCCACATCATGCAGCCGGCGATTCGAGACTATTACAAGCTAGAAGAATTGTGGTTAGACGGGACGCTCGAGTTCCCCAAACCCAAGAGAGAAGTGCGAGAGGCTGCTGAGGCGGCCAAACCGGCAGCCGATGCCAAGCCAAAGAAAGTCGCCGGCAAAAAGAAACCCGTCGCAAAAAAAGCCGCCGTAAAGAAGGGGGCGGCTGGGACGGGAACAACCAAGAAAGTGGCGGCGAAAAAGGTGCCCGCGAAGGCTGTGGTCAAGACAAAGGCACCGGTCACCAAGCCGGTCGCAAAAAAAGCGGTCGCGAAGAAGGTGCCAGCAAAAATCACGGTAGCCAAAGTGGCAAAAAAGAAAAGTGCTTAATTTTCGGGGCTAGTATCGGCGGTGTGTTCCAGCCATTTTTGCTTGTAAGGGGCCGCCCTTTCTAGCGTTTTTTGTTTGCATATCGGTGCTTTGTCTTCGAGGGGTCATCGTGAAGATCTATATTCTTGCGCTCGGACACAAGCTGCCGCTTTGGATAAACGCTGGTATTGAGGAATACACCAAACGGATGCCGCCGGAGGCGCGCATCGAAATCATCGAGTTGAAGCCGGAAGACCGCACTAGCAAGACCACGAATCGAGTGCTTGCGCTGGAAGCGGAGCGAATTCGCGCCGCCATGCCCAAAGGTGCCACGCCGATCGTGTGTGACGAAAAAGGCAAAATACTGACCACGCCGATGCTCTCGCGCTGGATGGGTGATTGGATGCGTGACGGCATCAGTCCGTGTTTCATCATCGGCAGCGCCGATGGACTCGCGGCAGAGATCAAACAAAGCGCGGCACATACGATCGCGCTTTCTGGTTGTGTACTGCCCCACGCCATGGTCCGTTTGATGTTGGCGGAGCAGGTATACCGCGCGTGGTCGCTGCTGCATAATCATCCCTATCATCGCGAATAACACGACACTACTGCACTTCGGACGCGCAATACGATGCAGCAACCTTCCGACATCATCTACCTCGCCTCAAACAGTCCACGACGGCGCGAGTTACTCAAGCAGATTGGTGTGCAATATGAATTGCTGTTGATGCGCGAACTCGCGCCGCGGGCTGACATCGATGAATCGCCGCGCCCGGATGAAACACCCCACGCCTATGTTGAACGTGTCGTCAGGCTCAAGGCAGATATTGCGTTAAAGGTGATGCGCGAGCGCAAGTTGAAACCCCGTCCCATCTTGACGGCTGATACGACAGTGACATTTGATGGCGCCATTCTGGGGAAACCGGCGGACCGGGACGAAGCGATGTCGATGCTGAAACGTCTTTCCGGTGAAACCCACCAGGTTCTGACAGCTGTCATGGTCACAAGCGCCGAGGAAACCTTTAGAACTCTCACCACCAGCTTGGTCACGTTTTCGGCGATAAGTGAAGATGAGATTCGCTGGTACGTCGATACTGGCGAGCCCATGGACAAAGCGGGTGCCTACGGCGTACAGGGTCGCGCTGCAAAATTTATTGCCAAGTTATCCGGCAGTTATTCCGGTGTTGTCGGACTGCCACTCTTCGAGACCGCCGGACTGCTCAGACAAGCCGGTGTGCAGTTGTAAAATTTAGCATTACTCATAGAGCGCTTGAATTGAACGAACAGATTCTGATTAACGTGACACCGCAGGAAACGCGTGTCGCCATCATGGAGCAGGGTGCCGTCCAGGAGCTTCACATTGAACGCTCCTCGAATCGCGGGCTGGTGGGCAACATTTATCTTGGACGCGTCAGCCGGGTGTTGCCCGGCATGCAGTCCGCCTTCATCGACATCGGGCTGTCGCGCGCGGCATTCCTGCACGTCGCCGACATCTGGGCGGGCCAGAAGAATGGCGATAAGTCAGGTGAGCAGAAAGTGGTGGAGCACAAGCCGATTGAAAAACTTCTCCACGAAGGTCAGACCCTCGTCGTGCAGGTGATCAAGGACCCTATTGGTTCCAAAGGCGCACGCCTTTCAACCCAAATTTCCATTGCCGGCCGACTGCTGGTGTATTTGCCCGGTGACCATCACATCGGTATCTCGCAACGTATCGAAGACGAAGCCGAGCGTGAGCAGTTACGGGAAAAAGTGCACGCCCTTATGCCGCCGGGCGAAGCGGGCGGCTTTATCGTTCGGACTGTGGCAGAAACAGCATCCGAGGAAGAGCTCAACGCGGACATTGCATACCTCGTCAAACTGTGGCGAGGGATTACTGAAACATCATTTACGGCCGCACCGCAGACGTTGCTCTATCAGGACCTCGACTTAAGCCACCGGGTGATGCGTGACTTGGTCACCGCAGATACTGATCGGATCATCGTTGACTCGCGTGAGACCTACAACAAGATGCATGACTTTGCCGAGCATTACACGCGAAGCTCCGTGTCCGCCCTTGAGCAGTATGCCGGTGAACGACCATTGTTCGACTTGTTTGGTGCGGAAGACGAAATCGACAAGGCCCTGCATCGTCGTGTAGATCTAAAGTCCGGTGGATACGTCATCGTCGATCAGACCGAGGCGCTGACCACGGTCGACGTCAATACCGGCGGCTTTGTTTCAGGGCGCTCCTTTGACGACACCGTCTTCAAAACCAATCTGGAGGCCGCACAAACAATCGCGCGTCAGCTGCGATTGCGTAATCTTGGGGGCATCATCATCGTCGATTTCATTGACATGGATAATGACGAGCACAAACTGGCGGTGCTCGCCGAGTTTAACAAGTCGATGCAGCGTGACCGAACACGCTGGACAATCAACGGTTTTTCACAGCTTGGACTGGTTGAAATGACGCGCAAACGCACTCGTGAAAGCCTTGCTCACGTGTTGTGCGAGAGCTGCCAGACTTGCGGCGGACGCGGTGAGATAAAAAGTGCACAAACAGTGTGTTATGAAATCCTGCGCGAGGTAATGCGCTCGGCAAAAAGTTTTGATGCACGCGAATACCGGATACTAGCCTCACAGTCGGTGATCGACCGCTTCCTAGATGAAGAATCTCAATCGATGGCGATGCTCGAAGACTTTATCGCCAAGCCCATTTCACTGTCCGTCGAATCGTCCTATACACAAGAGCAGTACGACGTCATCTTAGTCTAGATCAGACTGATACGGTCACAACTGGCGAGATGAACCGGTGTCAATGCGTACTGTTTTGTCAAATGCAGTGGCGACAGCCGGTTGGGAAGCGGCTTTCACGACATCTGACGCTGAGACCGCCGGAACAGGTTTTGTCTTATCGGGCGCAGACGCAACTGATTCAATACGTGTCGTTTTTGCAAATGCAGGATCCTCTCCTGCGTAGGCTGCGCCCGCCCCTGCCGCCGCCGCCGATACATGCACGGTTTCGAGGTACTCGTCCTGTGATTTTGGCAGTATCGGTTGCACATCCAGGACGGCAGGCGCATCCAGCGAGGGGCTAACCTCACGCACTTTGCGAATTAGCCCGGAGATCAACTTCATCTGACGCTGTACGTCAGCCAGCTGGGCTTGCACGTCGGCGACTTCTTCGTTGATGCGACCGCCTCGCTCATTGATCTTTTGTAGCGATGCTATCCGCGCCCCAAGCTGTGCTTTGTGATCACGAATCTGCGTCTCGAGCGGAAGCAGCACCGCTATCAACCAATACTCTGTATTGGCGCGCGCCTGATTGAAGACATCGCGGGACTCTTTGACGAGTTGGCGCCAGAATTTGCGCACCATGAACCGCTTTTCCGTCATCACAATATTGATCGGGTCTTTACAGAACTGTTCCGTCTCGTGGATGAGCAGGGCCAGTTTGGCACGCGGCCCTTCGAAATCAAGCGGCGGAAACTCCATCGCAGTAAAGCCGAACCGTACTCCGAAGGTACTGTAGACGCCTTCCATCAGCCGCAAAATATCTTCGCCCCCTAACTTCACACGATCAAAATCTTCCCCGATGAGCCGAATCAGTTCGCGCATGCCACGGGTGAGGCCGGGCGTTGTCCAAGAGTCGCTGATTGCCTGCAGGCTCTTGTTGCAGAGTAAATCGAGTTGGGTGGGATTAAAGGCGTCTAGAACGGCATTTTTCTTGGTGCTAAATGCCGCGCGCTGTATCTTGTATTCGGCTAGCGCGGCGTTGTACGCCTCGCGCTCCTGATTCACACGCTGCCACAGTTTGGTCACGAGGTCGCGGCTCTTGCCTTGTAGGTCAGAAAGTTCGGCAAGCTGTGCGGTAAGTTGTTCGTGTTTCCCGACCAGGCTCTTTTGGCTTGCCGTCATCATCACGCCAATTTCCGAGGTAACCGCTTTGGCCAGTAATTGTCGCTTGATGGGAATAATTTCGCTTGCCAGATAATTCTCTAGTCGTTCAACCCCCGACCTCTGGACTTGTTCTCGGTCTTGCTTGATACGACCGATAAGCGCTTCCTTTGCCGATAACGCAAATACCTTTTCCGGAGGCAGTCCCAACCGCGTTGAGACGGTGTCCATCATCCGCTGCATCCCGGACATGATTTCCCGTTCCGTCTTCAATTCGTCGCACATCAGGTCGATTTTGTTGAGAACCGCTATCTTTGCCGGAAGACCGGGCCGGACATAACGATCCCAGATTTCCAGATCACTTTTTGTCACCCCCGTGTCGATGCCGAGCAAGAAAAGCACTGCGTGCGCGTTGGGCACAATAGACAAGGTGAGCTCTGGCTCCAATCCAAGCGCATTTAGACCCGGCGTATCCAGCACCGACAGACCATTCGTCAATAAGGGATGTGGGTAATTAATCAACGCATATCGCCATGCGGGTACCTCGACGGCCTCGTCTTCTTTCGGCCCCTTGCCATCGTCGAACATCGGGATAAGGCCCATCATACGGGCGTCGAGCGCGTATACACGTTTTGTGTCGGCAAGCGCTGAAAGCGCCTGTTTCATTTGTTTTGGGTCGTTGACATCAAGCCGGACCTTCGACCATTCAACCGGCATGTTTTTTAACTGCGAAATTGACTCGTCACGGTATCTTGTCTCCACCGAAAGCAATTTCAGGTAAGGCTCTTCGCTGGTATCGTGAAAAATCTCGGTCGGACAACATGGTCGTTCGTCCAACATCCGACGGCAGTAGCCGCTCCTTAAAACTCGAAAAGAACAACGCGTTGATGAGTTCGGATTTGCCACGAGAGAACTCGGCCAAGAATGCCAGCAGCAACCGTCCTGAATTCAGGGTCTCGAGCAAATCGTAGAAGCGGATTGATTGCTGTACGTCTAGCTGATTGGTGCCCTCGAGCCAATCATGGTATTCGCGCACCGCCCGGGCAAGATCGATGCGCCATTCGTTGTAGCGCTCTGCCTCGGCTTCAAATTGAGTGGTAGCGAGATTGGCCATTAACGAGGCTCAAGAAATTGTTTATGGCGCGGTGAAATCAAAGAGCGCCGTTAACGGTAGGAAAAGCGCCCGGCCCGCACCTGAAGTTTTCCGCCGAAAACCGGTTTTTTGAAAGCGTGTTTGTCCACGGCGCATGACAGATGGCGATATCTTACCTGCGTTCATTGCCCCCTGCTACCGAGGCATCCAGTTCATTAACCGCGTCGCTTCAGTAGCCAAGAACAACAGCGGGCCAATCAACAATACTTGGAGCAGCAAGATGACCAATAACGGGGACAAATCAACACCGCCGATCAATGGAACAAGTTTCTGCACCGGCTTCAATATTGGCCGTGTCATGGCACCAAAGAAAGGTTGCAGTGGGTGATAGGGGTTTATCCATGAAAGTATGGCTTGGACAATCATCATCCCAATAAACAAATAGACGGAAAGCCGTATCAACTCGACAAAGCTAAACGCCAGCAGACCCGGCCAAAACATTGGTGACGCAAGCGACACCTTGTTACTCAATGAAAGTACGGCCAATGAGAGCAGAGCGGTCGCCCCCCAGGCCACAACGATAGACGCCGTATCCTGTCGGAAGATACTAGGGAAAATGCGCCTCGCAGGCGCAATTGCCCAGTCAGTCAGCGCCATGATGAAGTCTGCCAGCGGATTACCCGCGCGGGCGCGAAATGGAGCACGCAACACTTGGGAAAAGAATCGCAGCAATACCGCGAGTATCCACATCTGGCCCAGGCTTTCGAGCAAAAATACGAGGGATTGAATCAGCATGACTTCGCCTTTGATAACTGATCGCCTAACTCCTGTGCGCGCTTCGCCGCAGCGCGCACTCCACGCACAAACTGTTCCTTCATTTGCGCTTGGTCAAACGCTGAAATTGCGGCCTCGGTGGTACCATGCCGCGACGTCACATTGGCCCGCAACGTCGCTGGTGATTCTGCGCCCGCACACGCAAGGTGTACGGAGCCCAAGAAGGTTTGCCTCGCAAATTTGCGCGCCGCATCTGGCGAAAAGCCCAACTCTTGCGCAGCAGATTCCAGCGCCTCTAGAAAATAAAAGACGTAAGCCGGGCCGCTGCCTGAAACTGCGGTAACGGCGTCGAGCATGGATTCTTCTTCAAACCAGACTACCTCGCCGACCGCACCCATTAATTGTTCTGCGTCACTTCTTCCGACAGCCGTCAGATGTGGGGCTGCGTACAGGCCGGCGATACCCTTTTGAATCAGCGCGGGTGTGTTCGGCATTGCACGAACCATTTGGGCAGAACGCATGCATCCCGTGCCCCCGTCCAACCAGCGCAGTAGATCGCCCACCCTCAATCCGGCGGCAATGCTAATGACCAGTTGTTGACTCGTAATTTTTCCCGTTAAGGGCAGCAGCGCGTCTCGCATTACCTGCGGCTTTACCGCCAAGACGATGATGCCTGCTTCGGCCAAGCTACCTAGTGCATCGCCAGCTGACCGGTAGACGGCACATCCGAGACGCTCAACTTCAATTGCCGCCAACTCATTCGGCTCGACTGCGGCGATACGATCAGGCCCCCAGCCCTGCCTGACGAGGCCACCCGTGATGGCTTGCATCATCTTGCCTCCGCCAATAAACAAAATTTTTTTCATTCGTTCGAGGGAACCGTGACAAGTGTATTGTACGGCCCCAAAACCCGACGTGCGCCAAAAATGAGGCTGCCTACTCTTACCATCGTCGCTCCTTCGTCGATTGCAATCGCAAAGTCACCGGACATGCCCATCGAGAGTGTATCTACAGTCGGCTGTTCCTGATGTAGCGCCTCAAAATGTTTTCTCAGCAGCCGAAATTGGTGGCGAAGCGTGGACTCATCAGGGGTATTTTCAACAATCGACATCAACCCTCTTAGTCGCAGCCCTGGAAGCCGACTAATTGGCATAGACAAATCCGAGATAGCCTCAGGAGCGACGCCGCTTTTTTGCGACTCGCCGCTTGCATTGACCTGCACTAGGACGTTGAGGGGTGGCAGTTGGGCTTCAACCCGATACCTCGAAAGCGCCTCAGCAATCTTCAATCTGTCTACGGTTTGCACCCAATCAAAGTTGAGCGCGGCCAACTTCGCCTTGTTGCTTTGCAGCGGACCAATCAAATGCCATTCGATGCCCAAAGGCCGCAACGCCGCGAGAGCATGTATCTTGTCGCAGGCTTCTTGGACATAATTCTCGCCAAATGCGCGCTGGCCGGCACTGAATGCGGCCTCGATATCGGGTATAGGCTTTGTCTTTGACACCGCGATCAGCACCACCGGGGATGCAAACCGCGCCGAGCGTCGCGCGATCGCGGCGTCGCGAGCCCGGTAAACGCCTTGCAAGTTGGTGGCAATTGGGAACATAATCAGTCACAGAAATGCGACGTTTTGAGAGAGAAAAGTATAAATGGAAATCGCCGAATTGCTCGCCTTTGGCGTCAAGAATAAAGCATCGGACTTACATCTTTCGGCAGGTCTTCCGCCGATGATTCGGGTGCATGGCGACGTTCGACGGATCAATGTGCCCGCCTTGTCCCATGACGATGTCCACGGTATGGTGTACGACATCATGAACGATGGCCAGCGCAAGCAGTATGAAGAGAACTTGGAATGTGACTTCTCGTTCGAGATTCCTAATCTTGCCCGGTTCCGCGTAAATGCATTCAACCATCACCGCGGAGCAGGCGCGGTAATGCGAACAATTCCGTCAAAGATTCTGTCACTTGAAGACCTCAATGCACCGAAAATTTTTGCCGAAATTGCCAAGCAGCCGCGTGGCATGGTGCTGGTGACAGGTCCAACCGGATCTGGAAAATCGACCACGCTGGCGGCGATGGTCAATGACATCAATGAGAATGAATACGGGCATATCCTGACTGTGGAAGACCCAATTGAGTTCGTTCACGAGTCGAAGAAATGCCTCATGAACCAGCGCGAGGTCGGCCCACATACACTTTCGTTTGCAAACGCACTGAAGTCCGCCTTGCGTGAAGATCCGGACATCATTCTGGTGGGCGAGATGCGCGATCTTGAGACCATTCGCCTCGCCATGACCGCAGCGGAAACCGGACACCTTGTGTTCGGCACATTGCATACTTCTTCAGCAGCCAAAACAGTCGACCGCATCATTGACGTTTTTCCGGCGGCAGAGAAGGAAATGATCCGCGCAATGTTGTCAGAGAGTTTACGCGCGGTGATCTCGCAATCGCTTTGCAAAACCAAAGATGGTCAAGGGCGCGCGGCCGCGCACGAAATCATGATTGGTACACCCGCCATTCGTAACTTGATTCGCGAAGCAAAAGTCGCCCAGATGTATTCGGCGATTCAGACCGGTGGGTCAATCGGCATGCAAACAATGGATCAATGCCTCGCAGACTTGGTCCGCCGCAACGTCATTTCCGTCGCTGAGGCGCGCAACAAGGCCTCCAACAAGGAAGCGTTCAACTAATTGAATCGATGTCGGCTAATTTGCATCGATATGCTTAGTCGCAAGGGGTAAATCATGGAACGAGAACAGGCTCTAAAGTTTGTGCACGAGTTGTTGCGCGCAATGATCGCTAAAAAAGGATCCGACTTGTTCATCACGGCGGGTTTTCCGCCTGCAATGAAGATCGACGGCAAAATGACGCCGGTGTCGCAATCGAGTTTGTCGCCGGTACACACCGGGGAGATTGCACGCTCGATCATGACGGACAAACAAACCGCCGAGTTTGAGGCGACCAAAGAGTGTAATTTCGCCATCGCGCCGGCGGGTATTGGCCGTTTTCGTGTCAATGCATTTGTCCAGCAAGGCCGTATCGGCTTGGTGATGCGCACCATCACGACCGCGATACCGAAGATGGAAGACTTGAATCTGCCGCCGGTGCTCAAAGACGTTGTGATGACCAAACGCGGTCTCGTCATTTTGGTCGGTGGTACCGGCTCAGGAAAGTCGACGACACTCGCGGCGATGATCGGCTATCGCAACGAAAACACATACGGCCACATCATCACCATCGAAGACCCGGTCGAATACGTGCATGATCACAAAAACTGCGTTGTCACGCAGCGCGAAATTGGCGTCGATACCGACAACTGGTTTGCGGCTCTTAAGAATACGCTGCGCCAGGCACCGGACGTGATTCTGATTGGCGAGATTCGTGACCGCGAAACAATGGATTACGCGATCGCGTTTGCCGAGACGGGCCATCTGTGCATGTCCACACTACACGCGAACTCGACCAACCAAGCGTTGGACCGGATCATCAACTTCTTCCCTGAAGAGCGTCGACACCAGTTGCTGATGGATCTTTCGCTGAACCTGAAGGCGTTTGTGTCACAGCGCTTGATTCCGAAAAAAGAAGGCAAGGGCCGTGTTGCGGCGATTGAAATTCTTCTCAATTCACCCTTGGTTCAGGACTTGATCTTCAAGGGCGAAGTACACGAGATCAAGGAGATCATGAAACGCTCGCGCGAGATCGGTATGCAAACATTCGACCAGGCATTGTTTGATCTCTACGAAGGCGACTTCATCTCATACGAAGACGCGCTGCGCAACGCCGATTCGCTGAACGATCTACGCTTGAATATCAAGCTAAATGGCAAGTCCGCAAAAGACAAAGATTTGGCGTCCGGACTCGAGCATCTAGAAATTCTGAAGTGATTGATGCGCCGAGAGGTGCATCAATCATCCCCGCGCACGACCACAAGGGTTGCACCGGGCGGGATCCAGAGGTCGCTAAGCCACTGCGCGTAGCGCGTTTAGCAGAGACAAACTGATGCCGACGACCAACGCGACCAAGGTCAGAGACAGCGCCATAACGTACTTGCGTTGAAAATTGTTTCCCATGATTGACTCCTATTAACGGGGACGTGCCGGTTAATTGATGGCACACAACCAATATGGGCGCGACGTTGCGCGATATCTTGAACAAACTAGCCGAATTGTTGAACAAACTGGCTATTCAATTGAACAATCTGGCTATTGCGTGTCTTTCGGCTATGCTTGCACTATGCCGCACTCGACTCAACCATTCATTCATCTCTACGTTTGGCCCGAGCGTTTTCTCTATTTGGGCCCGAGCACCACGACCTCTCTTCATCGCAACCATGCCGCAACATGGCTGGTCGCGCAGACTGGATCGTTGCGTGTGACCCTAGGGGACGGTACTGTCCTAGAAAACGAAGTTGTCTACATCCCCCCAGAGACCGAGTTTAGGACCACGCAGGCGGAGTCGCTAATTGCGGCACTTTACTGGGAACCCGAGAGCGCGAGTTTTCGTCGCGCCACCGCACAATTTGCCACCGCGAAAGCGAGGGCTTTTCCATGTCGCTACACGGGCTCAGCGAAACTTGTAGAACTCTACGCTCCTGAGGCAACACGCCAGGACGCGGATCAGCTTATCGCCAATTTGTTTGGACTCGATGACCTTGGCGGCGCGCAGGATGCAATTCAGGACGCGCGGATTGCGACGGCGATTGCGTTTCTGCGTGAGTCTCCTCATGCCTATGACAGCATCCATACGCTCGCTGCACGGGTACATTTGTCTGCGTCGCGTTTCGCACATCTGTTCAAACAAGAAGTTGGTGTGCCGGTGCGACGCTACGTGTTGTGGCAGAAAATGCGGCGTGCGCTTGATTTGGCGATGGCTGGCGAGTCGCTTACCAGCGCGGCATTAACGGCCGGTTTTGCAGATTCCGCGCACTTGTCGCGCACGGTGCGTTCGATTCAAGGTGTGGCACCAGAATTTCTGTTTCGCCACCGCGAACGGCTGGTGGTCCACAAGTAAAACACCAGCAAAGACAGGCATTTTCAGACAATAGCGCCTGAAAACGCCCGTCAATACTATAGTTTAGTCATTAACGGCGGGGGTGGCGGTCGGCTCAGATCCAGGCTTTTCTCGCCGGTTACCGCCCGCGACAAGTTTGTATTCGTAGAGTCGACACTCAATCTTGCCATTGAATAGCGGCGTCTTGCGACTGGCGCTGAGCCGGATGCCTTTGGGCAAATTCGTATCACCGGAGAAAAAATAGGCGCGCCAGCCGGCAAATTTCTGTTTGAGTAGGTCGCCGAGCTTGGGGTAGAGCTGTTTCAGCGCTTCCGAATCGCCGATTCGGTCGCCATACGGTGGATTGGTGACAAGAACACCCGATTCCGCCGGCGCGGAGATTTCCAGAATGTTTGCTTGCTTGAGTTGTACGCTGTCACCCAAACCATTGGCGACCAAGTTTTCGCGCGCGATCTTCAGCGTATCGCCATACATATCGGAACCAAACACCGAGGCGATTGATTTGGGTTTTTCGTTAGCGCGTGCCTCATCGATCAACCTCTTCCACAGCGGTTCCTGAAACTCCATCAGCTTTTGCAACGCAAACTTGCGCGGGCTACCGCCGGATAATCCGGGTGCGATGTTCAGCGCCATTTCGGCCGCCTCAACCAAGAACGTGCCGCTCCCACACATCGGGTCAAAGAACGTTTCCTCAGGCTGCCACCCGGTCAAAGCGATGATGCCCGCAGCGAGATTTTTCTTAAGCGGGGCGTCACCCGTGTGTTCGCGCTTGCCGCGTTTGAATAGCGGCTCTCCGGATAAATCGAGGTAGAGAGCTGCCTCAGTTTGATCCAGATGCGCGTGAATCCGTACGTCGGGTTCGCGTGTCGCCACCGACGGTCGTACACTCCTGACCTCTCGGAACTTGTCGCAGATCGCATCCTTGAGCTTGAGCGTCGTGAAATCCAGACTCTTTACGGGTGACTTCTGCGAGGTGATCTCTACCTTGATTGTGCGTGAAACGTTAAACCACGACGGCCACGGCAGCAACATCGCCGCATCGTAAATGTCATGTTCCGACTGATACGGGAACTGTGCGACGTGCCAGAGAATGCGCGTGGCAATTCGCGAATGGAGATTTGCGCGATACCCAACCTCGACGTTGCCGCTAAACGATACCCCTGCGTCGGTTGCGACGGTATCTGTTGCACCAAGGCGTTGCAGCTCGATGGCGAGCACACTCGAAAGCCCCCGAGGGCATTGTGCAAAAAATTTGTTCACGTCGGCTGCGGTCGCTTAGAAGGGTTTGACCACGACGAGGATAACAATACCGATCAAGGCGGGCAGCGTCGGAATTTCATTTAGCCATCGATAAAACACATGACCGTGGGTATTGCGGTCATGTTTGAAGTCATTCATCAACTTACCCAAATAGAAATGCTGTGCGACCAATACGGCAACCAACGCGAGTTTGGCGTGCATCCAGCCTTGTCCAAAACCAATGCGATAACCGCCCCATAACCACAACCCGAGGCCGATGGTAATCACCATGCAAGGAGTCATGATGCCGAAATAGAGCTTGCGCTCCATCACCTTAAAGCGCTCGAGCGAAGTTTCGTCGGTCGCTTGTGCGTGGTAGACAAACAGTCGCGGCATATAAAATAAACCGGCGAACCATGCCACCATAAAGACGAGATGAAATGACTTTATCCAGAGCATGCTTAATCCAAGTATTGTTGAAGCGCAATCTGATAGGTGCCTTGCGTGCGCATGATCACCTCGCAAAACTCACGCACGGCCCCCGCACCAGCGGCAGCTTTCGTCATGTAGTCGACCCGCGAGGCAACATCTGCCGGTGCGCCTGGTACGGCTGCAGAAAACGCACAATGCATAAGAATCGGCAGATCAACAATATCGTCGCCGATTGAGGCAACGACGTCAGTTGTGAGTTTTAGTTTTTTTAGTAGCGCTTGGTAGGCGGTCGCTTTATCGGCCACACCCATCACCAGATTCTTAATCCCCAAATCCTTCGCGCGTTTGGCGAGAGCAGCCGACGACCGGCCAGAAATGATCGCCAGAGTGACACCCGACGCTGCCAGCATTTTCAGGCCATGACCATCCAGGGTGTTGAAGACCTTGAGTTGCTCGCCTTCCGCGCTGTAATAAAGACGTCCGTCTGTGAGAACGCCGTCAACGTCAATGATCGCGAGTGAGACTTGCTTGATTCGTCTGGCAAGTCGGCGCGAAATTCCTTTCACAAGACCCCGGCTCGCATCAAATCAAGCACATGCAGTGCACCAACCAACTTGTTATCACGATCCACCACCAGCAAGCCTGACGACGCTATCTTGTGTCGTTGAATAACCTCGGCAGCTTCAGCGGCAAGTTTATCCGCCGTAATGGTCTTCGGCGAGGACGTCATCACGTCTCTGACTCGCAGCGTCCGAATGTTGTCGTGCGCTTCTAGCGTTCGCCGCAAGTCGCCATCGCTAAAGACGCCAAGTAATTCATCGGCGCGACTAACCACCGCTGTCATACCCAATCCTTTTTTCGACATCTCCAGAATGGCGTCGGTCAACAACGCGTCTTCCCAAACTGTTGGCACACGGTCACCGGTCACCATCACATCCGAGACATGCATCAGCAAGCGTCGCCCCAGGGATCCACCCGGATGGTGCATTGCATACTCTTCCTCGCCAAAACCGCGCGCATCAAGCAGTGCCACGGCGAGTGCATCACCCAGCGCCAAAGTTGCCGTGGTGCTTGCGGTCGGGGCCAGATTCAGCGGGCACGCTTCTTTCGCGACAGCAGTATCGAGATGCACCGTCGCAGCTTTTGACAAGGTTGAATCGCTCCGTCCCGTCATCGCGATAACCGCAGTGCCACGGCGCTTTAACTGCGGCAGCAACTTTACAATTTCGTCGGACTCACCAGAATTCGAAATCGCGATAACGACGTCATCCCTGGTGATCATGCCGAGGTCGCCGTGTGAAGCCTCACCAGGGTGCATAAAAAATGCCGGGGTACCGGTCGAGGCAAGGGTCGAGGCAATCTTGCCGCCGATATGTCCGCTTTTGCCCATGCCCGTGACCACGACCCGGCCTTTGTTTTCGGTCACATCAAACAACAGTTTGTGCGCGTCAATAAAATTCTGCCCGAGTGGTCCAGTCAGCTGTTCGGCGAGTGCTCTGACAGCATCGGCTTCAATGTGCAGGGTTTCGCGGGCAAGCGACAGTGTCTTTTCAGTGTCGCTGACGTTGCGTGAAGGTAATATGTGTGACATTGCGCTATTTTATGCGTGTTTCGCTCCCGCTTCCGCTGCACGGGGATAAACCCCGATAAATGCAGGGAGGCACGGTTAACCGCGCAGCATATTCGAAAGTTTCACAGACCATCTACGCCCTACTGCCGGCCAACCATGCATTCGTCCACCCTTTCACTTGTCGTAATGCTGCTCGCGACGGCCGTCGTAACGGTGGTGTTTTTTCGTCGCATCAACATGCCCGCGATTTTGGGCTACCTTATTGTTGGTGTCGCCATCGGGCCCCACGCTGCCGGGCTGGTACCCGACAGCGAAGGCACACGCTACATGGCCGAATTTGGGGTGGTTTTCCTCATGTTCTCGATTGGCCTTGAGTTTTCGCTGCCGCAGCTGGTGGCGATGCGCAGAGTCGTGTTCGGGTTTGGGTTGCTCCAGGTGCTGGTCACTATTGTCGTCGCTGGCACGATTGCCATACTCGCCGGACAAACGTGGCAGGCCGCACTCGTGATCGGCGGTGTTCTAGCGATGTCGTCCACCGCGATTATTTCCAAGGTGCTGGCCGAACAGGCCGCGCTGCATTCGCCGCATGGCAAACAAACAATGGGCGTCCTGCTGTTTCAGGACTTGGCGGTGATACCGCTACTGGTGTTGGTTCCCGCCCTCAGCCTTTCCGGCGAAGAAATGATTGCTTCGGTCGGCATTTCGCTGCTCAAGGCCGCCGCCGCGCTTGCACTCATTCTATTTATCGGCCAGCGCTTGATGCGGCCGCTGTTTCACCTGGTTGCGTCGCAAAAATCTTCAGAATTGTTTGTCCTCACGGTATTGCTGGTGACACTTGGCCTGGCGCTCGCCACTGAAATGGCGGGTGTCTCGCTGGCGCTCGGCGCGTTCCTCGCTGGTATGTTGATCGCCGAGACCGAATATCGTTACCAAGTCGAAGATGACATCAAGCCCTTCCGCGATGTACTGCTCGGCTTGTTTTTCATCACCATCGGCATGCTGTTGAACTTTTCGGTGCTCTGGCAGAACCTCGTCTACATCTTGCTGGTGATCGTTGCGCTGTTGTTGATTAAATTTCTGATTGTGATGGGATTGTCGTTCGCCTTCGGTCACGACCGAGCGGTAGCGTTGCGTGTCGCTCTCGCGTTAGCACCCGCAGGCGAGTTCGGCTTCGTGCTGCTCTCGGTCGCCGACAAATCGGGAACCCTGCCCACCAGTGTGCTGCAAATTGTCTTGGCTGCTTGCATCATCTCCATGCTGCTCTCACCGTTGCTGTTCAAGTATATGGAGAGGATTGTTCTCTACCTTGTCGCTTCGGAATGGGAACAGCGCGCTGTGCAGCTACAACAACTCGCCGTGCAATCGATGATGAAAAAGGGGCATGTCATCATTGCTGGCTACGGTCGCTCGGGCCAGAGCCTTGCGCGGTTCTTGGAGCAGGAAAAGATATCCATCACCGCCCTGGACGGCGACCCCATACGTGTCAAACAAGCCAGCGCTGCTGGTGAATCGGTGATGTTTGGCGATGCCTCAAAACGCGAGGTCCTCACCGCAGCTGGTATCGCCAGAGCTTCGGCGCTGGTAATCAGCTTTGCCGACACGCATACCGCGATGCGAATCCTCGCTCATGTGAGGACGCTAAAACCCGATCTGCCGGTGATCGTGCGCACCTTCGACGATACCGATGTGCAAAAACTACGCAACGCTGGAGCAGATGAAATCGTCGCAGAGGTGGTGGAAGGCTCCCTTATGCTCGCCACCCAAACCATGCTGCTGCTGGGTGTGCCACTCAATCGTGTGTTGTCGCGACTGCGCACGGTTCGCGGCGAGCGGTATGAGCTCATGCGCGGATTTTTCCCTGGTGCCACTGACGCTGACGACGGCGTGCCGGATCCAGATCTACCGAGGCTGCAATCGATCATGCTGGACGCCGGTGCTGCGGCTATCGGCAAAACTATTAGCGAAGTCAATATCGGCCGGGAAGGGGTGTTTTTGATTGCGCTGCGCCGTGATGGCGTTCGGCAAATGGAACCTGACCCACAACTTTGTCTGGCAGCTGGCGATATCTTGATACTCAATGGCTCGCCGGAAAACCTTGCGCGTGCAGAGATCAAGATTCTGCAAGGCTAGCCTGGGTATTTCATGGGTCGCCCATTGCTTAGAAGGACGTTGCCTCTGGGCGATTGGCAAACCAATTTGGCTCGTGTCTCTCTTGCTGCAGATGCGGGCTGCAGGTTCACTCGCGGGCGATTCGACGGCGATGTTCCGCCTTGCTGCCGAAGCATAGCCCGCGATGCTGTGGTCAGTCAGGCAAAAAATCGCTCGCCTGTTCACCTCCTCGCCCGCTTTCGAATGCGCCCGCATGCAATGTTCAGGCTAGCGAAACAGCAAAATGCTGTATTCACCGCCACCTCCAAGCAGTTTCGCTTGAAGATGCGCGCGGTTGCTAGGGATTAAAAAACAAAAAGCCCGCTGGCTGGTGCGGGCTTTCTTGTAAGGCGTCGTAAAATTTAGAATGAGAGACAAACGGTATACGACGTTGCATCATCTGGTAGTGTTGCCGAAGGTATAACTGCGGCTCCGCTTGCCGCCGGTGCGGCTGCACGGGCAATGATCCGGAAGGAACCGGTATTGCTTACCCCGTCGTCAAGCTGGGTATCAAGCTGCTTGGCGATTTTACCTAGTACGCCATCCGAACAAATATTGTATGAGCCGGTCATGCCGGTAATGTGCATTGTGCTGCTGATGCCAATCCGACCGCCGTCGGCGTTAGTTTGTAAATAAGGGTCGCCAGTCGCACAGTTATTCACCGTGTTGCCGGCAAGAAATCCGGCTAGGCGCAAATGTTGCCAAACCAAGCAAGATTCATCCGTGGAGGTAATGGAATCCCACACTCCGTCTATCTTGCCATTGCCTTGGAGATTCGCCGGTGTAGTCGCTGTCGTGGCATTGTTTATCTTGCCCGCCGCGCCCGCTAAATCTCCCGGAATGCCCTTGTACCGGTCTTGGAAACCGTACAGCGCCGCTTGAATCGTGCGGAAATCCTGCGCGTAGCTCTTTGCCTTGGCGCTGTTAATCAGCTCCTGACCTTTCAGCACTCCGCCGAGCAGCAAACCAATAATCACTAGAACAATCGCAATCTCGACGAGCGTAAACCCTGATTGTTGATGTTTCATTTTTTTCTCCGGTTCAGTCTTTTTGTTGATTTAGAAGCTAGGCCAAATAACGTAGTAACGCACCCAATACCAGCCCAACAGTCAGCACCGCTACGGCAACGTTAGACGCGAGATGGTGCAGCTGGACGGTGTTTAGTGGGTTCATGCTGGCTTCGACGTTTGTTGCCGACACCTTACCCTAAGCAAATCGTGTGCCAACTAATTAACCAATTGATCTGTAGGTGTTTTTTCCAAAGCCAGCGCCCCAATCCTACCCCCACTTTTCCGATCTGTCGGCAGTATCGACATAGGTGTCCGGAAAATCGACAGTGCCCACAAGTGGTAAGCGAGTTCCAGGGTAACAGTGAAATGCGTTGGGGTCGGTCGGATCCGGCAACGTTACGAATGATTGCAGTTTTCAATTACACGCGCCATGCCACAATAATGCTATCTGACGCCACTGCCGATTCGTTTGGTACTGCGTCATGCCCCGTACCAGCCGCGAGACTCTATTGGCCCCGACTAACACTCTATCTTCAACGGCAATTTTTGCTTGGGTCGTCCGACAGCGCCGCTGGTTGATTATCGCCATGCTTTTATCGCTGCATTTCGCGGTGTTGTCACAAGCCAACGAAGGCCCCTTCTCTCGCATTTGGTTGCTGGTGCATTTCGGGCTGTTCCTGATTTGGCAACCCTTTGTATCTGCTGAGCGTGAGCTTAACGTCATTGCCGTTGCGCTTTTGCTCGGTGTCACCGCCGTACTGCTTTACACACTTGCCGGCTGGATGTTTGTGGCTTGGATCGCCATCCTTATCGCCATCATGGGTGGCAAGGTCTTTACTCTGCAAGCCGCGCGACGTAGTCGATTTTATTTGGTCGCGGTCTTTTATCTGTTTGCGATTCTGCTGGCGTGGACGGTACCAGTGTCACTGCTTGGCCTCACTTCGTTGCCGGACGGCATGCGTACCCTTGCCGCCTGGGTGATACCGCTAGTGCTTCTGGCAATGGTGTTTCTTCCGATCAGGCCAGAGGATGAATCGAGTGTGCAGGTGTTCGATTTCTTCTACTCGACGTCTGTATTGCAACTTGTTGTGGTGATTGTCTTGGGCAGCCTTGCGGCAATGCGGGTCACGAGCAATCAATACTTTCCGGCGGTGCTATTGACGGTGCTCTCCTTCGCCGGCGCATTACTGTTTCTCGCCATCCTTTGGGGACCCCGCGGGGGCTTCGGCGGCCTGCGAACATATTTTTCCCGTTACTTGATGACCGTTGGTATGCCGTTCGAGCTATGGATGCGACGCATTGCCGAGCTATCGGAAACCGAAAGATCGTCGTCGCGCTTCCTTACCTCCGTGATGGGCGAAGTTGCCAAGCTGCCGTGGACGATAGGTGCAAAATGGACATCAGCAGATGGCGAAGGCCGCTTTGGGCGAGAATCAATACATGCTGCGTCGTTCCGCCATCACGGCTTAGACATCACCTTTTACACCGAGATCGATTTGTCACCGGCGCTGTTTTTGCATGTGCGACTATTGGCGCAGGTGATTGGCGAATTTTATGAAGGCAAGCGCCGTGAACAGGCCATGAAACAGAATGCCTATATGCAAGCGGTCCATGAAACCGGCGCACGCTTAACCCACGACATCAAGAATCTATTGCAGTCTTTGTTCGCCATTACCTCGGCAAGTATTACCGCGAAAGAGCGGACGGGGCAGGGTGAACTTCTTCCCCATGGCATCGCTGACCGGCGCTCGCGGTCGCTTTCCGATGAGATGTTGCAGCGTCAGCTTCCACAGTTGACACAGCGGCTGCAAAACACGCTCGATAAACTGCATAACCCGGCCATCCACAATGCCGAGGTTATCTTGCCCGCCGCAGATTGGTGGCAGGATGCCGCTCTTCGACACGCGAACGCCGGCGTTGAATTTCGCTTTCAAGATTCACTTACCGGCAACGTTCCCGCGAACATTTTCGACACGGTGCTCGAAAATTGTCTTGAAAATGCACGCAAGAAACGAGACCATGAACCGTCGATTCAAATCACAGCAGACCTCATTTCCGGCGATTCGCTGACGCTATTGGTGACTGATACCGGTAGCGCAATTGCCGAACACGTACGGCTGGAACTATTCAAGAGGCCCGTGCACAGCATCGGTGATGCGGGTTTGGGGATTGGACTCTTCCAAGCGTATCGTCACGCTGCCGACGCAGGTTACGAACTCTCGCTCGACCGCAACGAACCGGGCTGCGTACGGTTCCGTTTGGCGGCTAATAATCGCGACTCCGCAGACAGTGCCTAGACGTAATAAAGGGCACCCTGAGACGCCCTTTATTCACCTGAGTGTCCGCAACCTATCCACGGGTGACTCGGGTGACGCCCTGTCCAGAGAGGATACGAACCTTGTCACCCACACGAAACTCTTCGTCTTTTTCCTGCGTAACTGCGATCAGCTTGCCGCCTTCGAGTCGAACAGTAACTTCGACACCACGGCGATCATTATTACTTTTTTCCACGGCATTTCCAATCAATCCACCGACAACCGCGCCGGCAATGGCACCGGCCGCATTTGCCCGGTTTCCACCGCCGACCGTCGAGCCCCCGATGCCGCCTAACGCTGCGCCCACGAGGGTTCCAGTGCCAGATTCCTCGCTACGCGCGTCGATCGCAACGTCCCGCACTGCCTCAACAACCCCCAGTCGAACATTCATTTCACCGCGGACTTGGCGACGGTTGTAGTCACCACCGCCCATGCTTGGAGAGACACAACCCGCCAGCAGCACAGCGGAGAGCAGTGCACCCGTCAACATCGCAAAATTTGATTTCATTTGGTGTTCCTTTCGTTGCTTGATGTTACGGGCAGCAAATGTGCGCGGCACACTTTAATCCCATAACGATTCATCAAACGCCATCCGATAACGCTCAGCGATTTCGTCGCGCGTTGGCTGATGGCCCTGCGGCCCACGATGCTCGATCTTGATCGAACCCATGGTGTTGGCAAGTCGCCCGGTTTTTTCCCATGACCAGCCCTGTTCAATTCCATATAACAAGCCAGAACGATAGGCGTCCCCACATCCGGTAGGATCAACTCGCCGATTTTCCTTAACGCTTGGGATCGATATTTGTTGACCATCGGCATAAATCACAGAGCCTTCCGCCCCCTTGGTAACAACAAGCGCTTGGACACGTTCGGCGAGCTTCTCCACGGGCTCTCCGGTTTGTTCTTCCAAAATACGCGCCTCGTAATCGTTGACCGTCACAAAATCGGCAAGTTCAATGAAATATCGTAGTTCATCACCGTTAAAGATAGGCATTGCCTGACCCGGATCAAAAATAAACGGGATCTTCAGATCAGCAAATTGTGCCGCATGCTGGAGCATTCCATCACGCGAATCGGGTGCCAAGATGCCGAGCGTCACGCCGGAGGCGTCGCTGACCTTATTGATGTACGACGATGACATCGCCCCAGGGTGAAACGCTGTGATCTGATTCGCATCGAGATCAGTCGTAATGAAGGCTTGTGGCACAAAGGTGCCGGGTACCTCTCGAATATGCGTACGGGCGATCCCGAGTTTGTCAAGCCGCTCACGATACGGCCCAAAATCGTCCCCAACAGTGGCCATCACCAGGGGCTCACCGCCCAATAACTTGAGATTGTAGGCAATATTTCCGGCAGTCCCGCCAAATTCGCGACGCATGTCCGGCACCAAGAACGCAACATTCAAAATATGTATTTGGTCTGGAAGAATATGGGTACCGAACTTGCCGTGGAATACCATGATGGTGTCGTAGGCAAGCGACCCGCAAATGAGTGCTGGCATGTCTGTTCACTGTTGTTTTTGGCGGTGACAAGATTATACCGACCGCGAACGGCCGCCCGTGTTGCGGCATAGCAATAATCTTGTGCTACTCCGCGCTGCGCAATAAATTCTGCTGCGCAGGCTCCCAGCCTGAATGTCTGGCCGAAACATTCTTCTTGCCAGCGTTGGCATAGAGCGTCGTGAACTGCGTCTTTTGTGTGCGAGCTTGCTCGTAGACAACGATGTTTTCTGTGCTGCAAGATGTGGGCCCAGGTGGCCTCTCCCCAACACGAGTTGCGAGCCTGATAGATGCCGTCGCAGCGGCAAGCCGCTCTTGATGTGGCTTCCCGCCGTGCAACGCTTAAGGCCTGTCGCAGACAGCTGGCTGGCACCTATTCGCCGCAGAAGACATGCAACGGGAGGCAGCCACCGCCATCGTAAAGGGCCGTCAATAGCGCGCCATCCACGACGGCTAAATTTGCATCGCGTTAACGATAAAGTCTCCGTACAATCTGGTACCGTTGTTATTGTCCTTTGCGTGTTGATTCAACAACTCCATTCTTGAACAGAGATGGATCAACGCCGATGTCTCTTTGTACTACGGTGAAATATACGAGCTATCGCGAAACAAACAGGGACGCAGAACTGTCCGCCATCAGCGCTCAGCCAGGTTCACTCGGATCTACAACTTCAGGAAAACCCGCCCGTGCATACTCGCTCCGTGATTTTGCTGTTGGCCGGCGTGGCGGTCATGTCCGCTTGCTCCACACGCTCGCTGAAGACAGCTGTGCCCACGCCATCGACTGAGATCAAGTCGCTACTTTGGGTTGGCAACAGTTTCTTCTATTACAACAACTCGATGCACGACCACGCAGCCAGGCTGATGGTCGCAAGCGGCGCAGCGGGGCTCCGCAATAGCTCGGCGACGATCAGCGGTTCTTCCCTCAAGTGGCATGACGTGGAGGCCTATCTTAGGCCGAATGGTGTGGGCAGTGTGTCCATCAGCATCAAGGAGGAAGTGTCTTTCCCTACCCACGATAAACTGTTTGACGGCGTAATGATGATGGACTGTAGTCAGTGCCCCGTCCTTCCCAAGCTGCAACCGTTGTTCCACGAATACATTGCCAAGCATAGCGCCACCGCGCGCAAACACGGCGCTGCGCCGATCCTATTCATGTCATGGGCTTATGGGTCGGAGATGACGGCAAAAGTCGCCGCCGAGTACATCAAGGCGGGCAAGCAAAACCATGCACTCGTTGTCCCGGTCGGCCTGGCGTTTGCAAACGCAATCGCCGAACGCCCGGATCTGGACTTATATGCAGTGGACAGACGACATCCGAGTTTGATGGGCACTTATCTAGCCGCTTGCACCGTCGTCGCATCAGTGTACAAAACTAACCCCATCGGAGCGACCTACACGGCTGGTCTGCCTGACGATGTGGCGGCGTTCCTGCAACGCGTAGCGTGGGACACGTCGCAAACCTTTCACGCGAAAGAAGGGCGCGGCGGACTTTGATAGGTGTGGTTGACGATACTCTGTAGCGTCGATGTTTAGTACGGTCCACGTGTTAAGGAACCATACGCGCCTTGTCCGCCAGCCGTTCACCTAATGCAACGATGTGATCGATGACCTCCATGCTCGGCCCGTCAACGTAGAGCTTTACTTGCATGCCGCCGGGCTCCATGCCCGCCGACAAACAATTGTCCGGTCGACCCATCGAGCCATTGTATGTCGGCCAATGCAATATGTCGCGCTCAATGTCCGCATCGATCAGGGAGTTCCAGCGAGCGCTATCTGAGACCAAGACGTAACGTGCCTGGAACGCTTGGCTGCCCGCGTTCTGCGCTTTTGCATTATTGAAAAATGCTGTCTTTTCTTTCAACTTGTCGCTGAACAGCCTCGCAGCACCCGCGAGTCCACTGATGATCGCTTTCACTGCTTTTCTTTGCACAACATTGAAGGTGGGCTTGTCGTTGATCGCCCACATCCACTTTTGTCTACCTAATTCGGCTACCAAGAATTTGATTTTCGGTGTTGGTGAACTGCTACTCTGGTCGCTATCGTAGTAAAGCTCCCACGCAAGGCCGCCCGGTGAGCGTCCGTGGATTCGGTACTTGATATCGCCGCTCTCGGGCGCTTCATATCGCCAGCCGCGCGCGGCCGCATGTGCGGCGCGGCCATTCGCGTCGATAATCGCACGTTCCCGCTGGTGCTTGCCATCGCCATAGTTCTGTCGCCAGTAGCCATAGGCAACGAGACCCACGATGATGAGAATGACGATCACTGCAGTCGTCGATGGCCACATAGTGATGATTGGCGATAGCTTTGACTACGGCCCGAAAGTCACCGCAGTGTTATAGGTTCTTTATGGTTTGGAAGCTGGGGCACGTGCAGTTGGCGGTACGGTACACGCGCTTACCGGCAACCATTAAACGATGAGGCTACACAACGACTTGCGTTCGGTCAACCCAAGAGGGCAAACGTCCCTCTCTGAATACGCGCCGCCAACCGAATCGGCCGTCGTGGCGACGCTCTCACCGCACTGCGCGTTCGCCTAACGAAATGGCGCGGACTGCATTCAGCAATCAGCCCCTGTTCACTAGCTTGAGCCTTCCAGTCGCAGTCGCCAAACTTCGGCGACCGTCAACATTGAGCAATCAAAAGGTAGCAATTTACTTCGCCGGCTTGACGAAACGAATCGTGAAGCGATCCGACTCACCGATTTCCAAATACTTTGCGCGGTCTTTTTCGCCTTCAGTCAGCGTCGGCGGCAATGTCCAGACGCCATTTGGATAGTCTTTTGCGTCTTTCGCGTTATTGTTGACATCACTTTTGGCATCGAGCCTAAAGCCGGCGGCCAGCGCTCGCTTGATGGTGTATTCCTCGGTGACATAACCCGAATCGATCATCACCTTTAGCGTTGATCCCGGCTTAGCGCGATGGTCAACCACACCCAATACCCCTCCCGGCTTCAACATATCAAAGAAGGCGCGCATGTAGACATCCACCAGATCGGGATTGATCAGGTTGTGGATATTACGGAAGGTGAGAACGAAGTCAGCGCTGCCGGGTGCGACCCCCTCGACCGTAGGTACAAATCCAGCGTTTGGTGATGCGGTAATTTTTGCCAGCTTCGCTTTGTCGTAGAGCGCCGGTTTGGCGGCCATTCGCTCTTCATGCGACTTGATGCCACGTTCGGCGGTCGCCGGCCAAAGCGCGACGTAAGTGCCGCTTTCACGAAGATAGGGGGCGAGCACCTCGGTATACCAGCCGCCACCGGGGAGGACCTCAACTACATTGGAGTTTGGCTTGACACCAAAAAACTCCAGTGTCGCCTTAGGGTTGCGGTACTTGTCCCGCGCCTTGTTTGCCTCCGAGCGATGTTCACCAGCGAGGACTTTGTCCATCCTAGCGGAATCTGCAAACGCTTGTGTTGCATACAACGGTGCTGCCGCAACACATGCCACTGCGACAAGCGTGCGGAACGATAGAGAGGAGAAACACATAGGGGTCTCGAACTGGTTGGTTAAGGGAGTCCGTAGTTTATCGACTCTCGCGAAGCCGTGCCGCACAAATCGTCGCCCCTCACCAAAACCGTCGCCGAGCACACCACAAAAAGTGTAAATCGTCAGATTTCCGACGGGCCGCAGCAGACGGCCACCAAACACGGACGACGCGGACAAGTGACGATTGGTGCGCTACAGAAAGGGCGATATTGACCGCATCCGGACCTTCGGCGGTTGTCATTGCAACTCGGGCGCTGGTATCGTGCGGGCATGACGTTCTTCTCCACGCTCTTCTCCAACGCCCTGACAGACACCAAGCGGATCTTTAGCTGGCGCCGACTTCGTGTGATGTTGATGACGAGCTTCATCTTGACTCTGCTGTTCTCGTTGACTTGGCAAACCAGCCACTTCATCTTGATCGGGCGACTGTTGCTCACTGGCACGGTTTTACTTCTCACGTTTGGCTTGTTTGAAACGTGGCCGCGCCGTCTGCCGCGCTGGGTTGCACGCTGGGCGCTACAAGTTGCCGCCGTCGCGTTTGTTGTGCCGTTCGTAACAGCATTTGGCTACAGCATCACAACCTTGGATTTACCGACACCCTGGTGGCGCGACCCGACGCGACTTGAAGGCTTCGCGGTGTTTACTTTCTTGGGAATGCTTCTCTCACCTTGGATGGCGGTTACCGCGCTGTTAAATCAAATCAAAGAAGCAGCACACAAACAAGCGCTAACCTTTGAACTTGAGCGTAGTGAATTTGAACGCCAAGCGGTCAACGCGCGGTTAAGGCTGTTACAAGCGCAAGTGGAGCCACATTTTTTGTTCAACACGCTGGCGAATGTACGCGAGCTTGTTGTGACCGGCTCGCCACGGGCATCAACCGTGCTCGATAGTTTGATTGCATACTTGCGCGCTGCTGTGCCGCGTTTGAATAACCCGCTCGCCACCATGGGCCAAGAACTTGAACTGGTTCGCGCCTATCTTGAAGTAATGCATACGCGTATGCCCGATCGCCTTCAATTCACGTTGTGTGCAGATGAAGACGCAAAACAAGTTACCTGTCCGCCCATGACTCTGTTGACCTTGGTTGAAAACGCGATGCGCCACGGCATTGATCCCGCAGAAGATGGTGGGCGTATTGACGTTCGTGTCTCAGTTGCGGGTGGGCGCTGCGTTGGCGAAGTCATCGACACTGGGCTGGGCCTCGCCAGTGGAAGTGAAAGTTTGGGTACCGGACTGGCGAATCTTCGCGAACGATTACAACTCGCTTTTAATGGGGATGCGACAGTGGATCTGACAAGTATTAAGCCGCGCGGCACGGTCGCGACGATTAACTTTCCAGCTGCGGTGACTGTGTGATGCCATCAGTCATGCGTGGACTTCCGCGGGCAGTAGGAGTGAAAACATGCCAACAGCCCTGATCGCCGACGACGAACCACTGCTACGTGAATCGCTCACGCGCTTACTTGCTCAAATCTGGCCGGAGTTGTCGGTCGTGGCGAGTGTGCGTAATGGTCGCCTGGCGGTTGAGAGTTTTGAAGCGTTGCGTCCTGACATTTGTTTTCTTGACGTCCACATGCCCGGCCTGTCTGGCATTGAGGCGGCGCGCTTTATCGGCCGGCGGGCGCACATCGTTTTTGTGACGGCCTTCGACAAATACGCGGTACAGGCGTTTGACCAAGGGGCTCTGGATTACCTTGTGAAACCGGTTGAACAGGCGCGCTTGGCCGATACTGTGTCCCGTTTAAAGAGCCGCATCTTGGCGGCCCAACAAATTCCGGATACGGAAGCCCTGCTCGACCAACTTGCGTCGCGCATTTTCAAGGGCGCGCCGGCCACTCATCTGCGATGGTTACGCGTCTCAGTCGGCCAATCCCTGCGGCTAGTCTCCGTCGATGAAATAGACTTTCTGCGGTCTGAGGACAAGTACACACTGGTAGCGTGGCACGACCCGACCGGCCGGCCCTGTGATGGTTTGATTCGCACCCCGCTAAAAGAACTGATCGTGCAACTCGATCCAGCGCACTTTACGCAGGTGCATCGATCAGTCGTGGTAAATCTCAGGGCGATCAACGAAGTTCAGCGCGGACAAAATGAAACCGCTAATATCCACCTCAAGCACCGTAGTGATGTGCTGCCGGTGAGCAGAACCTTCCTGCACCAGTTCAGGATGATGTAACGCGGTGTAATTCAGGTCGTGGCTGGTCGGCCTGTGTCGTGCTTCATCTTCGGCGGTCGTGGTTTGTCACCTCGCTCTTGCCCGGGCTTCGCGGGCGCGTAAAAGTCGGCTCCTCGCGCGTACGTACACACGACGGCGCTATCGAAGGAGATCGAAATGACAAACTTTTTTCGCGACTGGACGCGATCACTGAGCGCGGTATGCGCTTTGCTGCTGATGGCCACGATGCCTGCTGTTGTCTCGGCTGTTACCGCTGCCGTTGCCCCAACTGGTCCGCTAGTAACAAAAACATGGCTGGAGGCGGAACGCAACAAGGGCGACATATTGTTGATTGATGCCTCACCTGCTCAGCTGTACGCGGCAGGCCACATCAGCGGTGCGATCAACGTAGACGTGTTTAGCTTCGGTGGCCGCAACCTTTCTCCCGCAGAAATGGAACCCCTTTTGCAGTCGTGGGGGACGAGTACCGACAAACGCATCGTGATTTACGATCAGGGCGGCGCGATCATGGCGACCAGTCTGTTCTACGATCTGCACTACTACGGCTTCCCGCTTGCAAACCTATTTGTCCTTGATGGTGGCCTAGCCAAATGGCAAGCGCAGGGTGGCGCGGTCACAAAGGAAGTCCCTCCTGCGCCGCCGCGCGGCAACTTTCGTGTCGCCAAGGTGCGCGACGAGATGCGCGTCCGGTTACCGGAATTTATGACCGCCTCGGGTGACCCCAAAAACAACGCGCTGGTCGATGCGCTCGATGTCAGTTATCACGTCGGTGCCACCAAGTTTTTTGATCGTGCCGGTCATATTCCTAACGCCATCTCGCTGCCGTCGGAAGAGCTTTTCAACGCCGACAAAACATTTAAGTCGCCGACCGATATCAAACGGATGCTCGACTATCTGGGCATCAAGCCGGAGCAACAAATCCTCAGCCATTGCGGCGGCGGGATGGCGGCGAGTGTCCCCTTCTTTGCGATGAAGTTTATGCTGGGATATCCGAATGTGAAGCTCTACAAGGAGTCGCAACTGGAATGGCTCAAAGACGAACGTGGTTTACCGTTTTGGACCTACGCAAGACCAAACTTGGTTCGCGACAAACAATGGGTCGACGGCTGGAACGCGCAGATGTTACGGGCGTTTGGTGTCTCTAAGTTCAGCATCATCGACATCCGTTCCGCCGAGTCATTTCAACGCGGCCATATCCCATTTGCACGCAACATACCTGCCGAAAACTTCAAAGCACATTTGGATAAGCCCGAAAAACTTGCGGCGCTGCTGGGGGCGGCTGGTGTTGATATCACACAGGAGGTCGTGGTCGTGTCCGATGGCGGCCTGAATGCTGAAGCGGCGCTTGCATTCTTGACGTTAGAAAAAATGGGGCAGAAGAAGGTGTCTTTGTTGTTCAGCTCCATGGACGATTGGGGTCTGGCTGTCATGGCACTACCTTAAGCGATTTTTGCCATGAAAGCGCACGGAAAGAAAGCTGGCTGAGAGCCTTCACTTGTTAAGATGCTGGTATCTAACATCAACGTCAAAACAGAAAGGATCAGCCATGTGTG
>Ga0315907_10000879_pt1 | contig 41294 bp, 61 predicted proteins | sample LakEriMetagenome_3_FD_203525 | JGI IMG/M metagenome (GOLD analysis project Ga0315907, IMG submission 203525) | Freshwater fungal communities from buoy surface, Lake Erie, Ohio, United States - Buoy 12 MA123 | ecosystem: Environmental > Aquatic > Freshwater > Lake > Lake biofilm | place: USA...
TAGCAGCATGAGGGACGCAGTTAATATTAACAGCGAACGATTGGACCGAGTTGAACAACGCGTTGACCAGATTTACCTCATCCTCTGCGAAGGTAAAGGCAAGTAAGTACGCAGTATTTTTTTTACTATTAGGCACATCATTCTTTTGGAGTCCATCAGCACAAGCAGCATACGCTAACACTACTGTTGTGTGCGCTACTCAAGGTGGCGAGCAACGCTCATTTCAAATTGGATGGGATAACAGCAATAGTTTCTTTTCCAATAAGGGATACATCCCTAGACTTTACTGTGAAGGTGGATATGCAAACCCATACGTTATTTATATCAGTGATAATCTTAGCGATATTTCTTTGGGTTACTATAGCGGAGTAGTACCTACACCAGAACCTACACCTACTGTAAGTCCCACTCCAGAGCCATCGCCCTCTCCGCAGCAAACTGTTGCTCCTTCCGAGACTTCGACTGTAACTTCTGACTCTCCAACTGCAGTTGTTGATTCTCCAACTGTAGTTGCTGCACCTGCCGAGACTCAGACTTCGACATCTGAATCCAGCACACAAACCAACCAGTCAGAAACGCAAACAGTATTAGCAACTCCATCTGAACCTACTCCTTCTCCTTCTCAACCTGAACCCAGCCTACCCAGTCCTCCACCAGTAGTGGAGCCTGAACCAAGTCCTGCACCTGTCCCGCTTCCAGCACCTCAACCTGAGCCTCAGCCTCAACCAGCCCCTGAACCTTCTCCTGAACCCGCTCCAGAGGCTCCTGAACCCGCTCCTGAACCTGTTGAAGAGCCACCTGCTCCTGCGGAAGAGCCGCCAGTTGTTGAAGAGCAACCGCCTGTCGAAGAACCGCCTGCACCTCCCGTTGCAGAAGAGCCGCCTCTACCTCCAGCCGAGGAAGAGCAGCCTGCACCAGAGCCAGAGCCTTCTCCTGAGCCAGTCGAAGAGTCTGAGCCAGAACCTCAGCCTGAAATATCACTTGAACCTCCTAGTGTTAATAGTGTTGACCTAGAAAGTCTAGCACCTAATACCCCAGTTACCTTGGAGAATGGTGTAGTTATAACAGCAGAAGTTGCAATTGCTGTGGCTTTATTGCAAGACCCAGCAGCATTGTTACAAGAATTATTCACAGACCCAGGTGCTGCACTTGCAGCATTCGGAAATGTGGGGGCGGACTTACCACCAGAAGTACGCAAGGATGCAGAAGAAGTAGTTGTATCTGCAATCATTGCAGGTGGTATAGCAACACAAGCAGCAGCAGGTGCTGCTGCTACCGCAGCCTATAGGAGAAAACCATAATGAAAAAATTACTATCTGATATTGCCAACCAACTATGGACACTCCTTGGAATGTTTGTTGCTTGGGTAGTCCTTGAAGGTTCTGCCAAGACAGTTGTTGGTTATGCAATTGTGATTTGTTTAGTCATCTGGATAGTCACACTTAATCTACGCAACTTAAAGGACGATGAATAATGGATACATTTAAGAATGTAATGATGAGAATCTTTGCTGTTATTGCAGCAGAATCACTCGGAGTTATCGGTGCTGGCTCACTTGTTGGCATTGAAGTATGGCAAGCAGCAACACTCGCAGGTGCGCTTGGCGCAGCAAGAGTGCTTGAAGCATTAGCACGCTTCTATCTAGCAGATGGAAGCCTTACATCAGAAGAAATAAACGCAGCCTTTGCTAAGGTAGATAAGAAAGCGAGCGAATAATATGGGTCAACGTGCAGATTTTATTGCAGTTGCAAAGGGAGAACTCGATGTTATCGAGGGACCAAAAGATAATGAAACAAAATATGGAGCATTCACTAAAGCAAACTTCTTGCCTTGGTGTGGCTCATTCGTGAATTGGTGTGCAAATGAAGTGGGACTTAAGATTCCTAATGTGGTCAGCACAGTGGCGGGCGCTACTGCGTTCATTAAGAAAGGGCAGTGGGAGAAAGTAAATGAAGCGACTCCACTACCTGGGGATATTGTTTTCTTTGATTTTCCCAACGATGGTGTTGACCGTATTAGTCATGTTGGAATCGTGGTTAAAGACAACGGAGACGGAACTGTAACTTGCATTGAAGGTAACACTAGCCCTGACAAGAAGGGTGACCAGCGCAATGGTGGTCAGGTATGCAAGAAGATACGTGCATACAAGGTTAAGAATGGTTCAAAGATTAAACGTTCGTTGCCAGTTTATATCGTAGGTTTTGGCAAGCCTGTATTCAAGTCATAAGGAGAACAAATGTTCGACAAAGAAAAACTAAAGCAAATCGGATTATCATATCTACGTGCTGCTGCTGCATCTGTAGTCGCTCTATACACTGCGGGTCAGCATGACCCAAAGGTACTGGCTTCTGCATTTGTTGCTGGTCTAATCGGTCCTATCATGAAGGCGCTTGATAAGTCAGCACCTCAGTTCGGACTTAAGAAGTAACACAACTAAATTAATAGCCCCCGCTCTGGTACTTTAACCTACCAGGCGGGGGTCTTTTTTGTTTCTATTTATTCGTAGAGTCCTTCAAAGACTAGACCCTTGGCTATAATGTTGCGCTTCTTACGCATAGCACGCCTTGTTTTTTCTGTTGTTCCACCCCAATAACCGCTTACGTTATTGTATAAGGAATAATTTAAGCATTCAATTTTAACTGGACATGCAGCACAGATGCGTTTGAGTGTTGATTCATTCTCATATCTTTTGCCACCATCAGGAACAAAGAACTCGTTTGTATCTATACCTCTGCAGTTGCTTTGGTCTGTCCACATTAACTCATCCGATAGATTCATTATCCTCCTGTCGAGTAGAACCCTGGTGCATTAAACTTAATCCCTGGAGCAGACCATATGCGCTGCATAGTGTTACTGCAAGTAGAACAAATCGGTGGAATGTTTTCATTAGTCTCTATAACCTCACTACAAGTTGTACATTTAAAATCATATAACGGCATTAGTCACAATCCATCCAATCAATTGGCGTAGGTGCAGTTGTAATGGTGCCACACTCTTTACACTTCTGAGCGAGGTCATACCATGCTAACTCACGGGTTTCCATATCCCACATTACTGTAAGTTCAAACATAAGACAACCACATATACAGGCGAATGTTGGTTCGCCTCTAAGGTCATTCACCTGCTTCCCACTCATGCATGGTCAGCCATTCTAAGTATGTTTCAATCATCTTCAGCCTCTTCTTGCTGTTGACTCTCTGTTGCATCTGGCTCATGATATGGTCTCCAACCACCTAGGTTTTTAACCAATGAATTGATAGCACGTTGTACTTTCATACGTGCACCATCTGGTGTGCTGTCCATGTCCTTGGCTAGTAATGACCAGTCAGGTGAATCTATACTGAAACGTAGACGAAGGATATTCTGCTTGGCATCAGAGAGTTTCTCGAATGCTTTTGCAATGTCGCTTCGCAATGCGAGCCAGTTGTTACCATCTGCCAGATTTCCACTACCAAACTTAGCGTTGAGGTCTTGGATACTAACTGGGATTGAATATGTACCAGCAATGATTGAGGGTAAGAACGCTTCAACAACAGAGACATCATAGTAATAGAGGTCTGATGTGTCGTAGCCAACCTTCTTTGCTTTTTCTCTTTCACAATACTTAAGAGCCGCGTTACGTAAAGACTTAGCAATTAGTTTATCCTTGTCTTTTGATTCTAACTCGGACCATTCTTTATACTTTCGCGGGTGTCCAACGAACCACACCCATAGTTCTTGTGCAATGTCATCACGTTCAAGCATGGCATACTTACGCGCATACTCGGATGCTAGTTGCTGAACTACATCATTATACTCTTCAATGTAATTCATTATGGTAGATATACCTCACCATTAATAATAGGTACTGCGTATGGAACTACCTTTTTATTGTTTTCTACTAGGATTCCAATACCCTGCTGCCAGTTGGCGGTACCTGCTGATAGGTAATCTGCCTGCTTGATATCCATCATATGCCCCACTTCGAGACCGAAGAGAGTGCTTGTCTTGCCATAGAAGCCAACTGTTTCATGTTGTAATCCCACGCGATGCGTGTGACCACAGACTACTGACTTGCCTAGGCGCTTGGCTAACGACAGCGCTGTACTTCCAGGTGTCTGAGACAACTTGCCTTCGTCTCCGTGTGCCATTACCCAACCAGGTAGTAACTCATGCATCTTATGCAAGTAAGTTACGCCTAAAGAATTATACCCCAGTAGTTCTTCAATCTCTAGTGACTTGAGACTGCTGAACGCTGGGGCATACTTACGAATGTAAGTATCTATGCGGTCTGTATGATTAGACCTTTGAATATAAAATGGTTTCTTTCCTAGTGCTTTCTTAAAATCATTTATAATTTCTTTTGTTGTATCAATGCCTTGCTGTAGCGTACCTGCATATTCACCAGCCATGCCTTTGTTCCAACGGCTAGGTTCAGGTGCATCTAGTTCATCTCCTACACACCAGAGTTCATCTGGTTTGTATTCAGAAATAAAATCTATAACGGCATTTACGGTTCTATCATCTTGATATGGAATCTGTAAGTCACTAAGGACGACGACTCTCTTCATATGGTTCTCCATTTGGAATGCCAGCCCACTGATTGCGCTGAACAAGTAAACCAATTATGGCATAGTTTGCTAGGTCAATGAGTGTATCTTCGATGGATTCGTAGTTCGGCGTGTCGCCGCTATCTATTAGGTTGTTGAGTCTAGCCATCTTGTCATACATACGGACTCGCAGTCCGTTCATAGGACCGCCTGGTGCTCCAGCAATATTCATTGGACCATAGTCCTCATGCTTCTTAGTCAAGATAACGAATAGTTCACGCATGATTTGTGCTGCGTCTTCACTTTCCTTCATTGAGCAACTCCCTTAGTTCTATGTCCATGTCTTTCTTGGCTACCTGTACTACTATCTCATTGAATACTTCGTCTGTCTTGCCATACTTAGATGACAGCATAAGGGCTGCTATACCAGTGACAAGGAACTTAGCATCCTCTGGGTCTACATCTATTGCTTCATAGACATCATGCAAAGCATGAAGGATATTGAGGTGCTTCTTCTCGGACAATTGTATAACCATATCAAAATCTAAATGGTCGGCATGCTCCCAGAAACTATTATCCATTGGCAATACATTCTCTGATTCGTTCGTCAATCCACTCACTCCCTTTCTTTATCATCATAGAGTTTACATCTTCACCGTCTGGCATGCTGATGATATTTACATTACCAAGTTCACGGCTAATCTTCTTGCCAAACTCTAAGCCAGGGGCATCTCCATCTGCTAGGACAATGACTGTTTCAAAGTCATCTAAGATTTTAGCGTAGTGTTTCTTCCAGTTGTTTGCACCTGGGATACCAACTGTTGGGTGTGCTGTCTTGACGTTCATCATAATACAATCAAACTCACCTTCGGTTACACATATGTAACTGTCGGCAGCAAAGACTGCTTGCGTATTAAACATAGTAGTTTCGGCACCAACTAATCCCATATACTTAGCATCGTGTGTACCAGTTAAGTCACGAAATCTAATGTCAACAACACCTGATGGTGTTATGTATGGGATAGCAAGCCTACCTTTGTAAGGCTCATGCCCTGGAAGTGGGTCTTCTACCACTCCCAAGTGAAAGACCTTTGCCTCTTCTACCGAGAGATGACGGCTTGACAGATAGACGCTCGCGCTTTCTATTGCTGCTGTGTATCTCTGTGTTGCCTGCAGTAAGAACTTTCTCTGCGAATTGTTTAGCCTCACGAAAATTAACTCCCTCTTTTTGCATGATTAAAGCATAGACATCGCCTTTGACGCCACAACCGTGGCAAACAAAAACGTTCTTATCATAGTTTACTGCTGCTGATGCATGACTATCTGAATGAAAGCAGCATCTCATCTTACGCCAACCTGAACCTATTGCTGGTGTATCTGCACCTAAATAATGTAGGTATTCTTCAATGCTTGGTTTCTCCATTGTTTAATGCTCTCTTTAGTAGGTCTAACCACACATGTCCAGGCATGGTGCAGTACCACTCGCTAGGGCTCCGCTTCCCTTTACGTTTGTGCCACACCACGCCTGTCCACGCCCCGTCATTGCTCATTTCTATGAGCAATTCCTCTGTCCATCCAGCCAAGTTCATCTTGGCATGATTCTTTATTTCAATTGTAACTCCAGGTATACCAGAGATATCACCTTTATCTAGCGTAGCACCAGCCAATCGTCTATCGACATACTGAAAGCCATTCTCTTTGAGATATGCAACGACATCTCGTTCTGCTCCAGAACCTTTAGCCTTGGCTGCGCTACTCATTATTCTCCCCAGTATTTCATGATGATGGTAACTGCAGTATGAAGACTACAATCGCAATCTCCACTTACTTTTTCCATTTCTTCAAAATGAGAATCATTTTCTTCCCATATTGAAGTTACTAATTCGCCAATTGTATATGGTTTATATGAAGTACTCATGGTATTACTTGCTCCTGTCTATAATCTCTGACTACATCTTCAAGATACATAGAGCCAGGCTCGAATGATAATGAGATGTAAGTATTACCTGTTGGGTCTGCTTTGCCATAACGATTCTTAACAGGCGCTATACATAAGTAAGCATCTTGTCCTTGCATCATCTGACCTACAGTTAAAACCATAGCAGGAATCTGCGCGACTTTGCCTTGCAGTGCTGACCGTGGCTGACACGGATAGCCAGGTGCGCCTTCCTGTGTATGGTGCAGGACTAATACGGCTGCGTTGGTATCTCTTGCAAGATACTTAAGTTCTTTCATAACTTGTCGCATGCCTGCGAACTCTTCGTGTCCATCAATAGCAATGTCCATAAGATTATCTACAACTATAAGGGTAGGACTTCTACCCCAGATAGTTTCGAATGCAGATACTTCCTCATCTAAATCACGGAGAGTAGGACTTGGTTCAAATGACCAATACATATTCCCATACTCACGTAAGATTGACTCGGCTGTATCTGGCTGTGTTTTTAACATCTGTTCTGCTTGCTGTTGTGGAATGCGTGCGCGGAGTGCTAGCAATCTCATAGCCATAGTATGTGCATTGGTATCTGCAGAGAAATATAATGTAGGTTGTTTCAATCTTGCTGCGATATGCAATGCAATACTTGACTTGCCTGCACCAGGAGTGCCTGCAATTACTGTTACTTCTGCACGCCGTAATATAATTCCTTCTCTTGCGAAGGCTTGGAAAGGTGGCGGTAATGGTTCCCCGCCAACCTCTGCCTTGCCTACGCTACGGCGTAGTGTTTTCATTTATGCCTTTGTTTGGTCGGCTACGAATGTAGCAAACTCTGGTGAGCCTGCCTTTACATATTGAGTTGCACATTTAGTTGGGTCGCCCTGCTTGGCAGGACAGAAGTGACCTTTGTATGGACCGAACTTACCTGTCATGCCATGAATGCGTGTCATTGAACCATGAGGACACATGCGCTGTCCTGCACCTGCTGGTGATGCTGCTGGTGCAAATGATTCTGTTGCAATGATTGTTCCACCGAGTGCGCTGTTAATATAACCTGCTGCTGGTGAGATAGGAGTTGCATCTGATGCGCTGAAACCAGTGCCACGCACTGCTTTTTCGACTTCATCGATTGCTTCTACGATTGCAAAGACTTGTGTTGTTAGTGCTGTAAACTCATCAGGTGTGTTAGCACGAAGTGTTAACTGTGTACCTGCTGCTGTCTTAAGATTGATACTGATAGGTGCTTCTGAATGGGACATTATTCTCCTTGTATCGGTGTAGATATGTTTTTCTTTTCGCGGTGCTTTCTTACTTTCATGGCAAGTTCAATACCTTTCCAGCCATGAACTAAGTCTACGAAGTGAAGGGTACATTGTCCACTACCTGCTGGTAGATGCACGATGATTCCCTTCTCTGTGTTGATGTCACCCCAAGAACCACGGGTTGCCGTGGCAGGGTCATACGGCAAGCCGTGTGCATACACTGCTAACTGCATAGCGATTTTGTTTGGGTAACTAATGCTGCCTGTCTTAAGGTCAGAGATAAACTTCTCGCCTTTGTATTCGACAACACGGTCAGGTGTTCCAGCAATCTTGTACTTATCTAGTACGCAGAACTGTTCGATGTTTATATTAGTAAAGTTCTTTGTTGCTTCTGCATATGCTTGAATGTCTGCGACATAATCATCTGGGATAGGACCGAGGTCTTGACCTCTGTCTAACTTCTCTGTAAGAGAATGGATTGCTGTTCCGATAGTAGCCTGCTTAGTTGCACCTGCTGCTTGCATTGCATCTTCAACTAACTTATCCATCTCTAACTTATCTTCACGTGCTGCTGATGCAGCCAGTAATAAATCAGAACGTAATGTTAATCCAGTTGCAGCCATGCGTAACTTCCATGCTACCAATGCAGTACCGTCATCTAATGAACCAGCAACTGTTGTTGTTCTTGTATATGCCACTGGCTTACCACCTTTAGGTGGCACTACCATTGGTCTGCCGTACCTATCCCTAGGTATTTCTAACTCTGCCATGTTTCTCCTTTGATTAGATGCCAGTGGGGGTAGGACAAGGAGAGAGCCAAAACCTACCGCCCATCTGACTGTCCCATCATAGCATAAGGAACGGCTTATGCATTGACGTCATTGCCGCAGTGCGGACAAAGTTTTTCCTTTGCGACATATGGTTCATGCTCTACTGTATCTGAGAATGATATGTCCATATAAATCTTGCATCCGCTACGCGTTTGCTTGGTTCTAATAATAGCACCTGATTTATGTAGCACTGACAACACGCCACTTGCTGTGCCGTGATGCATGTCTGTTAGGTATGACAACTCTTGCCATGTTAATCCTTGGCGGATTTGTTTTAATAGTGCTAACGCTTTTTGCTGGTTGTTATATTCCTTGCCAGTGCGCAGGTTTACTAGTGCTCTCTCTTTACTAGTATCTGTACCTGACCATCCAGCAGTACCGTTATAGGGTACAAAGGCTGAGGTCATGCTTCTCCGCCCTCGTCAAGAGGTAGTGACCATGTATCTCCCCAACCTTTTGTCTTACGCTTGAGTGATACTTTTCCATCTGCTCGTATTTCTACAAGGAAGTACTCATTGTTCTCATTAAAGATTGCTTGAGTAACTATTGGTGTTTGCATTAGTCTCTTTCTTCTACATCAAGTACTTCAATTGTATCTACATCTATATCTGCAGCGTAGCAATCAACTGACATGTTCTCTGTAAGAACATTGTCAATCTCATCTTCATCTTCTACATCTATTTCAAATGTACCAGTGATTGTGAATGTTCCACGATACTTGGTTGTAAGTTTTGCGCACCCGATAGCGTCGAGTAACTCATTAACTTCAGGCTTGTTGACTGTCTGCTCACCGTCATTCCATTCACCTTCACTGAAGAAGTCACGGACAGCATTACGTAACTCACGCATTTCTTTGCGTTGATTGTCGCAGACTTGTTGGATAACATCTATCTCCTGCATTCTTTTTCTAAAATGCAGAACTTCTGCTTCCGTATATGTTACTACTGATTGCGTAGTACCGTCGTCATTTGTTGTATTGATTGTGATTGTGTTCATGTTTCCCTCTCGTTGTTTGGATGAGCAGTTTAATCACATGCTCAGGTGATGACATAAACTACCTGCATCTCGGAGGCACGTCCATGCTCCTTACGCTGGTTCACTATGTCATTGGCGGTACTGACTACAGTACTCTTACTCGGGTATCATTGCGAGCCAATACTATGCAAGCACCAGACTTAGTGCTTTGTTTTTGATTGTATCGTTACGACCACTGAGGGTGGCAACGGCGAGCCGTTCGGAGCCACCCGAAGCATGATGGTCAGCGTATTCTACCACTGCTTGCCATGCACCGAATGCTGTGCCCTTAATGTTTGCTTGTGTTTCTGATTCGTTGTATACCTGCCACGCTTTATCGCGTGCGGTGATAGCAAGAGTCTGTTGTCTGCGCTCACCTTGTGAGAGCATGTGGTATGGCTTGTCCTCTACTGTAGTAGGCAAAGCCCATACACGCTTGAAGTAATCACGCACTTGTGCTGCTGATACCTCACGCTGTAGCAAGCCATCTGCTACCAACTCATACTCTTCGATTGCTTGGTATGTAAGTTGTGTGATGTTACGGATATCATTTACAGATAATTCTGAGTTACTTGTATGCTTCATAACATAAGTGAAGTCATTTGTTTTCTTGCCCTTAATTAATCCGTTGATTTGATTAGAGCAGAACAAACGCTCAATGATAGGGCGAATGCGTACTGCGCATGAACCATCATGTGATGATTGCACTAGCAGGAATGCAGCGTGTGGGTCATTGGCTACGTTTACACCAAGAGGTAGTTCCATAACCATCCAGATGTTAGCACCGTTGTTATACTCACCTGCTGCTGTATAGCGTGCATCACCTGAATCTACCAGTGTATCTAGCGCACTGAATACTTCCATGTTTTGCACTACCTTGTACTTGTCACCAACTACACCAATGACTTCATTGGTATTGTCTTTGCCAAGTTTGATTACTGCTTGCTTCTTAGGTACGGGATAGTAATCTGTTACTGTCTCGTATGCATTGACCTCATTGGAAACATATGCCTGCATATCTGCAAGCATTACATTCCAATCAAGACCAGCCTGACGTGCAGCCTCTGATGCAGAGCCAGCACTTACTGCTGTGCCAGCCTTTACCCAAGCCTGCTTGTTTAGTTTAGCGACTGATTTGTTATTATATTCTTCACTTACTTGTAGCATTCTCTTCTCCTTTTTCTATTGTGAACTCACCATAGTCGGCAATCTCATTGCCGTACTCTGCTCGAACAATCTCCATAGCCTGCTCGATAGCATCCATAGAATTATCTACATCTAGTATATCTAAGTAGCCTGTATATACAAACTTAACTTCAGTTAGTTCCATAGTTACTCCTTTATTAGGCTTCTTTCGTCTACCATATTCTTGCTTGTTCGAGTAGTAACGCCACGGTTTACTAAGTATGCCCGATACAGTTCGTCATACTCATCGCGGTACTTGTTAGCAAGAAATGTCTTGGCATAACTTGCTGCTTGTGCTCGTATCTTTAGAGTATCGTTACTCATTAGTACTATCTCCGAAAATACCTGCTGTTACCTGTGGATGTAGTTCAGCACGCATCTTGGCAAAGCCATTGCGTTCCCAACCTGCCTGGAATACACGCTGCAATAGTCTATTGAGTGAGTAGTCTGGCTGTGCATTTGTTAATGTAAGAAATGCATCTGCTGTGTTGCCCTGCTCATACTGAAGTGCAGCAAGCAAGCATGCTGGTCCACTGATATAGATAGTATCTGTTGGTGCTGACTCAAGTAAGAACTGTAGTGATTCCTCGAATCTATACTGTGTTATATCTAGTAGACCTAGCGCATAGTCACGCACTTGAATGTCTGTTAAGTAGAAGAGTAGTTGGGCTACTGTAGCCTCATCTACATTGTCTCCTTGCTTGTGCGTCTCAAAGAAACGCTCAATCATTTCTGCTCCAGCACGCTGGATTGTTACATCCTCGTTGCTTACTAAGTCACCCAACTCTACGAGTCGGTCATTCATTGTCATTGTCTGTGTCATATTCTCTCTCCTTCTGTTAGTGTTGTGTATACCCATGACCACGACATGTTGTTGCGGTTACGGGGTAGTGCATCTGCTATCGTTCCTAATGCCTCTTCATCATCTGATGCTTCGATATTGAACACTATACATACGCTATAGATTTTAATACCATCCATTTTTTCTCCAATGTGACCATGCAATTGATGGCTTGTCGTAACGATGAACAATATACGACAGCCCCTTCTCAATCTGGAGAGGGGCTGGAGTGCCAGGTTTTGTATTAAGAACTTGTGCAATACCATAAGCACTAGACTCAGGGTTATCTGCATGCATATTCCATGCCGACTCTTTACCCCATAGTTTATTTAGTGAGCGCCATTCTGCTCTAGTCCATGTCGGATGATGCACCTTCATGTATGCAAGAGCGTATGCCTTAGCGCGTTGCTTGCTCCAGATGGTAGGACCAAACTCTACACACTTAGGGTCATAGTCTTGCTGCTCTGCTAGATGTTTACTGTGGATACCAATAAGGCTAGCCAGCGTTAGGATTGCAATGCTTATGCTTGCAAAGTATTTCTTAACGATACTAGTCAGCATAGATTACATCAAACGGTTCGTCGGGTAGATTGCATACGCATTCAAAGATAAAGTTACCGCAGTCATCACACTCTTGGTCTTTACCTAATGCTATGTCATCCTCTTGTCTTGGTTCTGTCATAGTAGTTTCTCCCTTATGGTAGATTCTATTACATCTGCTGTGTCATGATGACCTGCTTCTGCTTCATCATATGATTGGTATCTGCGTGTAAACTCTGGCACTTCTGCATCATGCTCATCAAAGACCATAGTTTCATATAGGTCTAAGCCATGGGCAAAAGGCAATGCTACTGTAGATACTTGCAGTTTTCCTATGCTTGTTTTTAGATTCATCATCGACGGATTCCTGTTGTCCTCTCGTAGTGTTCACGGGTACGGCGAAGCCTTGTGCGTAGGAATTTATTATTCTGTTGTAGTTGGTAGTTAGCAATTGTAGTTACAATTATTAGTATGATTGCTACTGCTAGGGCGATAGACATACCTAGCACTTCTGACATAGATAGATACATAATTCTCCTTGTAATAGTAATGGACTTGCAGGGGTCCTAGATGGTTACGAGTTCCCAACCGAAAAAGAAGTAGATGAGCGGCTCAGGGGAACCGCCCACCTACCTGTTCTTTAAGCGTTAACTTCTACAGCATGCACTTCCAACTGGAGTGTTGGTGGATACTGCTTGTCACGAGGCACATTTGGACGACGGTCAAAGCGAGTGACCATACGACCTGTAACTGTGAGTGGCATTGATACTTCTGTACCTGCCTTAGTAGCACCTAGGATTTCACCTACTGTGGAATCATCTAGCGCTACGATATTCATACCGACTACATATACCTGACGGTCTGCAGTTCCATCTGATGTGCGAGATGTATCTCTCTGGTCAAACCAGCCTGTAAGCAATGTTCCACGCTCGTTTGTATATACCTTTACATTCTTAACTGTACCTGTGATAGTTACTTCGTTTTTCACTTTACTCTCCTTAGTTAGTTGATTGATTTACTTACTGGCTGGCAAGCCCGCCAAAGGCGACGGGCTTGCCTGCTTTCTACCTATTGCACATACTGTCGTTGTCTTGACATGCATGGCACTGTTGAGTTCCACAATGTATACATAGCATTGTGTTTGTTATGTGGCATGTATCACATGCACTGAAGTATATGTTCACCCATTCGTGGTTCATCTGACGTTTAACTCCAACGGTTTGTCGCAGTCTTGACAGTCATTGAATGCTTTGGGTGTAAGCATGTTGCACCAGTGGCACTTGACTTCTCGTGCTCGCTGGCGTTGGTCATCAAGTTCCCAGTATTCCTCGTAGACTCCGCCGTCTATGAGTTGTGCGATTGGGGGCAAGAACTCGCTGCGAGTCGTTGGCTCGTCGTTGTCTATGAACTTGACAGCGAGTTGTATTAACTTGAGATTCTCATCCCATATTTCTATCATCTGTTCTCTCCTTCGTGGTGGGTTGATGTACGTTACTGACGATACCCAGTCGGAAGCACTGGGTGAGTCACTGGTGTCGTAGGTTAGGCAGTTGCCAGACTCACCTAACCTATCGTCCTCATGCAGGTTCCAAGCATTGTCATCTGCTTGAGCCTCTGCGGTATCTATGCAGGTTTGGCACTGGCTGGGAGGGAAACCCTCCGCAGTATCACGTGCTATCACCATGCATTCGTAGCAGGTGTTCTGGATGCTGATGCCCATGGACTCGCTCATGCTTCCTCCTTGTATCCACTGCACTCTGGTTCGTGCATGTTAGAGCCGTCACACTCTGGACAATGGATGAACTTGAACTCTACGTTCATATCGCCGAGAGTTCCAGCACCGCCTGTGAGGTAGTAGCAACCGCACTCAAGCCAGTTCTGAACACCACAGACTCTACACTGTATAGTTTCCATGATTACCTTTCTGTGTTAGAGAGATTCTAACTACATAATCCAGACCAGCATAGGTCGGAGGGAACTGTCAAGCCCTGCTCTTTTTAGGGCTTGATAGTGGAAGGAGACCTACTGCTACAGCATAGGCAACCGCAGTATATTGGTTTAAATTATACTGGGCACAAGGTTAGGTCTGTGCCTAGGCAGAGACTATCGGCAGACAGACACTACTCCGCAGTACAGTCTCTGTCTTGTAGTAGTAATCTGTACTCTTTGACCCTACAGTTATTAAACTACGGTCGGAGTATGTATAGTATCTCTACCTAAAATATTTCTGTACAATAGGACCCCAGTACTGTCTGACCTGCAGTTTTATAAATATTTCTATAGAAAGTGTTCGTTTGACCTATTTGAACGGATTAATATATATAGACAGTAAAATATATTCGCAAGTCTTTTTACAGCCTTGCTCATACTGTTACAATAGACTGTACTAAACTGCTACAAGGCAGGTGAATACTGTCCATACTAGGGGGCTAGATGACGTTCGAAAAGGGGGCAACTAACCCCAAGACGGCTAAGACAAATGAAGCCAAAGAGCAGGTGCTTATGCTGGTGGCTGAGGGTATGTCCCTCGCCAAGGCAATGGAGAAGGTGGGCTCGAAGCCCGATACCGCTCGCATCTGGATATACCGAGATGCAGATTTTGCCCGTAAGTTGGAGCAAGCCAAAGAGGATGCTAAGAGCAACTCTATCAAAGCCCTTGGTATCCCCAAGGAAGATATTACCTTTGCCCAGTTCTCTGAGATGTTCTTAGGCTCCCGAGTCTTCCCACATCACCAGGACTGGATTGACCTCATTGAGGGAAAAGAACCTTCGTGGCTCCACCCCTCTATGACCTATGACCCAGGGGACCAGACTAGACTGCTAGTCAATGTGCCCCCTGAGCATGCTAAGTCCACCGTCGTCACGGTGAACTACTCGACCTACCGTATCGCCATCAACTCTAACGTCCGCATCATCGTGGTCTCTAAGACGTTGAACAAAGCACGTGAGTTTGTGTACTCAATTAAAAATAGGTTGTCCCACCCTCGTTACGCCAAGATGCAGAATGCGTTCGGTCCTGAAGGCGGTTGGAAGGGTGACGCAGATACCTGGCGTGTAGATACCGTCTACCTTGGTGGCGATGCGCGTGATTCATCTGAGAAGGACCCGACTATCCAAGCCCTAGGTATGGGTGGACAGATTTACGGTGCTCGTGCAGATTTGATTATTTTGGACGACTGCATTACTACGGCTAACGCCCATGAGTATGAGAAGCAGATTAACTGGCTCCAGAAGGAAGTTATTACCCGTCTGGGCAAGAACGGTAAGTTGCTTATTGTGGGCACGCGAATTGCCCCTACAGATTTCTATAAAGAGTTACGTGACCCGAAGTACTGGTCTAACGGTAAGAGCCCATTTACCTATATGGGTATGCCCGCAGTCCTTGAGTACAAAGAGAAGGTTGAAGACTGGGTGACCCTATGGGGTCGTTCTGATATTCCTTGGGACGGGGATGAAGATACTCCAGATGCAGATGGTCTATATCCCAAGTGGAATGGCGAAGCCCTTAATAAGAGACGTGGTGAAGTTACCGCTTCTACTTGGGCGCTTGTCTACCAGCAAGAGGATGTGACTGAAGATGCAATCTTCTCAGCACCTTTGGTGCAAGGCTGTGTCAACGGTATGCGCAAGCGCGGTCCGCTTGACCCAGAGAGGCTTGGACATCCTAGCCGTGTCAGTGGCTATACCATTATTGGTTTTGACCCTGCTATGACAGGTAACTCTGCATTTGTAGTTATTACTTATAACTCAGCAGATAGCCGTATATATGTGCTTGACTGTATAAACATGTCGGAGCCTACACCAGCCAAGATTAGAAACACGATTGAAGAGTTGGTAGTTAAGTACCGACCTAACGAATTGCGTGTAGAGATTAACGCTCATCAGAAGGGCTATGCCCTAGATGATGACTTACGTAATTGGCTTGCCCAGTATGGTTGTGATTTAAAACCACACTTTACTGGCAAGAACAAATGGGACACAAACTTGGGCGTAGCATCTATGTCTACGTTCTTTGGAACCCTACGTGAAGGCAAGTTCCAAGATAACAACTCAATCGAGTTCCCATCTACTGAAGGTTCAGAGGGCATGAAGTCCTTGCTTCAGCAGTTGATGACTTGGAAACCTAACACTAGAGGTAAGACCGACTGTGTGATGGCGCTTTGGTTTGCTGTATTGCGTGCCAAGGAATTAATGCAAGCGGCATCTTTTACCAGCCGCTACAAAGAAAACCGTTGGGCAACTAAAGCGCAACTATCAAAACGGCAAACAATTAACCTAGACGCTGCTTATCAAGAGCAGTGGCAAGAAACATTCGGATAGGAACTAACATGGCAGCACCACTCGTAGGAGCAGCAGCACTAGCCGCTGCTAAACTTGTAGCACGAAAGATGGCTAAGGACGCAGCAAAAAAGTCCGTTAAGAAAGCAATTAAAACTGCTAAGAAGACTAAGCCACTTGCTGAACCTAAATCTGCTGTTCGCGTAAAGCCTGCGGCTAAACCAATTGGCAATCCTCCTAATAATGCAAAGGCTTGGGAAAGTGTTCTTTCTAGCGTTTCTCGTGGTGGTGTAGGTCGTACTGTTGGGAAGGCAAGAGATGCTCGTGTTGCAAATGCTGGCAAGCCAAAAGTTAATAAGCCTAAGGCTCGCAAGATGAACCAGAGCGAAATTAAAAAGTTTGAATCTAATATTGATAAACTTGTTTCAAAAGAAAAAATGTCTCGTGCAAAATTGGAAGAAGTTCCATCGGGAGTATCTGCTCGCTTTGCAGCAACTAATGCTCGCTTGGCAAAAGAAGCAGCAAAGAAAAAGAAGTCTAAGTAATTTTTAATCAATCGTTAGGACAATAATGTTAACAGTTAAGCAGATTGCGGCGCGTGTTGAGTCGCTTAAACACCGCGCACGCGAGCGCGATTCTAGACATGAAGATGTCCTAGCAGTACGTCGTGGTCAAATTTCTAGCGTCTATCCTGACTTCTTTCCAGACGGAGTAGATGCAAACGTAGTAGCAAACTTTATTGACATTGTTGCACGCGACCTATCAGAAGTAATGGCTCCGCTTCCAGCGATTAACTGCTCTGCAATTAATCAAGTAGAAGATAAATCACGTAAGTTTGCCGATACACGTACACGTATTGCTGCAAACTACTTCATCAATTCCGATTTACAGGTGCAGATGTATACTGGTGCAGACTGGTACATCACATTTGGTTTCGTCCCATTCATCATAGAATTCGACGAAGAAGCAAAACTGCCACGCGTTCGCATAGAAAACCCTGTAGGTGCTTACCCAGAGTATGACCGCTATGGGCGTTGCATTGCTTTTGCTAAGAAATACCGCATGACAATGGCAGAGTTGGTTGCTCAGTTCCCTGAGCATGAGGCTGGCATTCTTGGTGATGATGGTTATGACCAGGATATGAACGGCTACCTAACTGTAATTCGATACTACGATAAAGAGCAGTCTGTAATTTATATTCCAGACCGCGGAAACTACGCAGTATCAACAGCGGAAAACCCACTAAAGAAGATGCTAGTCCATATCGCACGTCGTCCATCTGTAGATGGAGAGATGCGTGGACAGTTTGATGATGTACTTGGTATTCAGTTGCTTCGAAATCGTTTTGCATTACTTGCAATGGAAGCAGCAGAGAAGTCAGTACAAGCACCGCTTGTCTTACCTAGTGATGTGCAGGAGTTTGAGTTTGGTGGCGACGGTGTCATCCGCACAAACAATCCTGCTGGTGTTCGTCGTGTAGAACTTCCTATCCCTGCTGGTGCATTTAATGAACAGCAGATTCTACAAGGAGAACTGCGTACTGGAACGCGTTATCCAGAATCACGTACTGGTAATGTTGATGCGTCAATTATTACTGGTCAGGGTGTGCAAGCACTCATGGGTGGATTCGATACGCAAGTTAAATCTGCTCAGGCTATCTTTGCCTCAGCGCTTAAGAACGTTATCTCAATTTGTTTTGAGGTTGACGAATTAATATTTGACGAAAAGAAAACAATTCGTGGCGTAGACGCTGGTGCTCCATATGCACTTGAGTACACACCATCTAAGAATATTAAGGGTGACTATTCTGCAGATGTTCGCTACGGCATGCTGGCTGGGCTTAACCCAGCACAGGGACTTATTTTTATGCTTCAAGCATTGGGTGGCGATTTAATTTCCGTTGACTTGGCTCAACGAGAAATGCCGTTTGGCATTAACGTCACACAGGAACAAGAGAAGATTGAAGTTGAGAAACTTCGTAAGGCTCTCATTGGTTCACTACAAGCATATACACAAACAATTCCACAGATGGCTTCTCAGGGACAAGACCCTCTACCTATCATTCAGAAGATTGCTATGGCAATCAAGGGACGTAAAGAAGGTAGACAGATTGAGGATGTTATTGAGGAAGTGTTTACACCAGAGAATCCCCCTGCTGGGACTCCAGTCGAGCAACCCGTCCCCTCTGCTCCTGGCGCTCCAGTAGGGGGCGCTCCTGCACAAGCACGACCAGATTTGCAAATGCTGCTTAGCCGTTTAGGTTCTGACGGTCAAGCATCAGGTTCAGCACAGATTAGACAACAACAAATAATTTAGAAGGGATAATCATGGCAGCACGTAAGAAGCCAGTACGCAAAGCAAAAGTAGCAACCGTACTTAATGATGATTATTCTGCGCTAGAAAAACATTGCATTGCAATTAATGAATACTACAAAGCGCTACGCGTTGCAGGATTTTCAGAACCAATTGCACTATCAATGATTCAAGATGTTGAGTCTTACCCAGACTGGATTATTCCAGACCTACCAAACAAAATTGATAATATTCCATACGACGATGAGGATGATGACTAATGGCTGAAACAAGAGGCGGATACCGCAAGCCAGAAAACCCAGCACCTACATCAGGTCCTGGTGCGCTATCACAGCGCACAGATGGTGGACCAGCACAAGGCGCTAAGTATATGCCTGGTATGCCATATGGTGAAAACACAATGGCGCAGCAAACTGCAGCACCTATGTCTGGCGGAAGCCCAATGCCAAAAGCACCAGAACTTCCTACAATGCCATCAGTACTTTCATTGAATGCTCCAACAGAAAGACCAGATGAGCCACTAACTGCTGGATTAGATATTGGTGCGGGTCCAGGTTCAGAAGCAATGCCTAATATGGGTAATCGTTCGCAGTCTTTAATTGACACTATTCGTTACCTAACACAGTTTGACCCATCGGGAGATGCGGAATTAATTTATAGGAAACTCACAGACCAGGGGTACTAATGCAATATCTAAAGCCAGTTGTTGCTGAAGTATCTCCTAATCTTTATACTGCTGCTAAGACTGCAAACTTAAAGCCTGGTGAAATTAATCAGGTAGAACAAATGAGTTATGCAATTAAGAAGCACCGTCAGTTAACAAAGATGGAAGGCGACACTGCTCGCAAAGAGTTTGACCGCCTTGGTGGTAAAGCACAAGAGCAACTAAAGTTTCTATTTAAAGATGCTGACTATTTACAGCCAATGCCTACTGCTACTGACAAAGTACAGGGTGTTCTTGGTGGTGCTCTAAAGGTTGCAGCAAGCCCATTGATTGGTCTATTCAAACTTGGTGGTCAATATAACCGACTTATCAACACACCGTATAAGGTCGCTCGTCAGGTTGCACAAGGCGAAGATTTGTTTGATGGCAAGACATGGACTGATGCTTGGAATGGCACAGACATGTATGATGTCGGAGCACTAGATAAAGCAAAGAATTACTTTGGTAACGAAGATGTATTTGTTGCACAAGGATTACTAGATGGTAAAACTCCTGGAGAAATCCTTGAGTCATATGGAAAGATTGACGAGAAGGTTCTCGCTTCAATTCAAAAAGCATATGATGATTCAAGTAACTTCAAACAGGTAATGGACAATGTTAAGTTTGCCCAGATTAGCCCAGGTCGTGACCTTGTTCGTATGATGGCTACAAAGCCACCAAAGGGTGGCGGACCTACATATGACTATGTAAATAACCAAGAGAATAAAATCTCTGGAACTGTAGACTTTATTTACCAGATTGCTATTGACCCACTTACCTGGCTTACAGGTGGTCTCAGCAAGGGTGTCACTAAAGGTGAGCGAATTAAGAACAGCATTCTTAAGGCTGTTGATAACGGTATCCCAGTTGAGCGTGCAGTAGAGACTGCATTTAAAACTGAACCTAAGTTAGTAAAACTTTGGGAAGAAGACCTTGGACCAGCAATCAAGAAGTATGATGAAGCAACTGGTGCTGCTAAGGCTGAAGCATTTAGAGAAATCTCTACTAACTTTCCTGGATACGCAGACCGTCAGGCTGTAGAAGTTCTTGCACGTGGAAAAGTATTTAGCGCTAAGGGCGCACAGGATTACTTTGAAGGTGCTTCTAACCTGCACCTAATGATGTCTGGTCGCGTTGACGGCATGACTTACATGCGTAACGGTGTCGTTACTGCTAAGAAGCGTCGCTTGCTTGGTGAAGAATTTTCTAAGTATCTTGATGGTGTATTTAACAATACATCTAAAACCACATTTGCTGGTGCTGGTCGTTCTGCTGAAGAAGTAGATAAGGCTATGGAGCCAGTAATAAAGGCTTTCTTAAATCCAGAAGATACAATGAAGCGTCTGACAAGTCCAGACAAAGCAGACTTTGGAGTTGTGCTAGAAGCAAACAAGGAGATTAAACGCTGGAAGCGTATTGGTCAACTTGCTTCTCGCTCTCCTGCTGGAGCAGAAGTACGCACAGGTCGTAATGCAATTACTACTGCTGCTAATTTTACTGCTCGTGCTCGTCTATTACTACCACGTGATATGGCTGAAGCCCTTACTGTTAAGTTTCTAGCATCTAGTGCTGACGAACAATATGTAATTTTGCGTAACCTTGATGCATCTACTATGTACTCAATGGGTCTTGGCGGAGAAATCCGTGGAGAAGAACTCATTGAGAAGACATTGCTTAACAAGTATGGAACAACATCTGGCTTTGCTACTAAAAAAGAATCCAGAGTTAACCCAGAACACGCTAAACTTATGCCTGAAGGTGCAATTAAGCAGAACGAAAACGGTTTATACCTTGACGGCATTGGTCCAATCCATGCATACCAGTCAACATATGCTGTAGGTTCATTGCCTTATGACGAGATTGGCTCCATGATTTGGAGCATTAAGTCAAGTCGTGACGGAATCTCTAAGAAGAACTTAATTTATGCAGTTGGTGGTGCCACACAGGGTTCATTCTCAAAGAAGATAGTGGATGCTTGGTCTATCTTGACCCTATTCCCGCGTCTTGGTATCCGTTCTGCTATTGATGAAGCAACAATGTTTGTTCTTGCTGCTCCTTCACGTGACCTTCGTGCTTTTGCACTTGGCACTGGTCGCAAGATGGCTAACTTTACTAGAACATTTACAGGTTCAAGAGAAGCAACTGGACCAATTCGTGCTGGATTGCAAAAGGTACTCAATAAAACTGGGGCTAAAGTTCCAGCAGTTAAGGCAATCGGGCAGCGAACTAAGATTAATTCAGAAGAAGCGCTAACAGTTGCTGCTCGTGTTGATGCTATTGAGCGTTTGGCTAAATCATTAGATATTGATTCTGCCCTTCTTACAAATATGGAGAAGCGTGAAGTAATTGTAGACGAAGTTATGTCTATGTATAGCCGATACATTGATGCAGACTCTGCTGAGTATCTACGTCAAGCATTTATCCACCAGCCAGAGGCTTTGTACTCTGCTGCTAACTCTGTAGTTGGTCGAAGTGGTTTGTCTGGACAGTACGGTGAAGAAGTTCAGCGTGCAATTCTTACCCCATCTCAATTAAGTCTTGCAATGGATGAGACTGGTGTTAAATTAAATGCAGTATCAAAGGATATTGATATTGCTACGCTCACCGAGCGTGAGGCAACTCTTGTTCACTTTGAAAAGTTTGTAAAGCAGTTTGTTGGCAACAAGTTTGTTGTTAACGAAACAACAATTATTAACCCAGCAGAAACATTCTTTAGATACGAAGGGTTTAGACCTGGAGTAATTGACCCTAAGACTGGCAAAGAGATGCTTGAACTTGCTCTCGATGACTCAATGATGAAACTTGGGTACAGTTTTAACGGACTATCTGGTGTATGGGAAAAGGGAACAGGTAATGCTGCTAAGATTGCAGATGAATTCTTAGAAGCAAGTGCTAACACAGTATTCCAGCGTGCTAAGGGATACTCAGATGCTGATATTACCCGCATTCAACTTAGCCGTATGTTCAATGATATGTATGAAACCTTTAGCGGTGGAGTAGATAACTTTAATGAGAACCTATGGAATCTAATTAAACAGAATCTTCGAGAGATGAAGACTGATTTGAAGCGCACACCTACTTGGAATCAGGCTATTGCGAAGATTAGCCTAGATGATTTTGCAGATGCAACTGATGGTTTCCGTATTACTGGAACCGTTGCTAGCGAACTAGGTGTTGGCAACTATGCTGATACCGAGAATCTATTCAAGCGTTTAGGTAACGGCGCAATGGATATGATGGATAAGCAGGTTACTGGTATCTTCCGTCAGCCAGCAGTTATGGTTGCATATACTGGTCTGCGCAAGAAGTATGCTGGACTAGAGCGTGAATTCGCTCGCCAGCAATATGATGTACTGTCAGGTGGAGTATTTAAGAATACTCTTCCAGAAGCAAAGAAGTTAGAACTTAAGAAGCAAGCAGATGATATTGCTGAGAAGCGATTTACTGAACTTGCTACACGTGAGGCTGCAGATACAATCCTAAAGTTTGCAGATAACCCAGCAATTCGCTCCAACTTTGCTTTCTCGGCAAGAACTATTGGTCGTTATTATCGTGCAACAGAAGATTTCTACCGCCGTATTTACCGTTTAAAGGATGTATCTCCACGTGTTCTATACCGTATGCGCCTAGCGCATCTTGGTCTAGATGCTACTGGTATGGTTCATTACGACCAGGACAACGAGCCATACGTAATGATGCCTATGGATGATATTCTTTTTAAGGCTACAGATACAACTGTTCGTGTATTAACTGGTAAGAGTGGATACTCACAGCCACAGTTTAATGAGTTTACTCTTAAGTTGCGTATGGTTAACCCATCATTCTCACAAGATGCTGGTACTCCTACAATCTCTGGACCTATTGCTGGTCTAGGGGTAATTACATTTAAAAACATTCTTGGCTCTGTTCCAGGTTCATTACCGTTTATTGGTGAGAAGATTGACCCAACACTTGAGCAGACAGCAGAAGCAATAGATACATTTGCTCTAGGTAATCTTGGCGATAACATAGATATTAGAAGGGCTATTGTTCCTTCAAGCCTACAACGCATCTGGTCGATACTTCCATTTGATGAGAAGAACCGACAAGAGGTAACAGCAGCACAGCAGGCTATGGCTTATAATGCTGCTAATGGTCGCTTCTTAGACCCTAACTCTACAGAAGAAGAGAAGAACGAATACCTAAAGAACATTCGCATCTCTGCTCATAACGTTATTGCTTTGCGTAATATACTTGGTTTGATTTCTCCAGTTGCCCCTACAATGCAGGACAGCAAGGGTATTCCAGATTACATAAAAGATACAGGTATCACAAGCCTACGTTCTGAGTTCTTTGATATTCTCAACAGTGTATCAAAGATGAATCAGGGCGATGTAGATGACCCATATGAGTTGGCTTTATCTACATTTACTGGTAAGTATCCAGGCAAACTAATCTATACAGTATCTCCAACAGAAAAAGGCTCTAAGGTAGTTATTAAGAATACCGAGGGTCTTAAGAACTGGGCTATTAAAAACAAGGGTTTGATTAGTACATACGGTGAAGCAGCATATATCTTTGCTCCGCAGGTCGGAGAGTTTAATGCTGGCACATACAACTGGTTAAAGGCTGCAGGTCTCATTGAGACCAAGACGCTTGAAAAGTACTACCAAGACCTTATGGTTGCTGAAGATAAGAATACTTATTATCAGATTGGCAAGCAGGAGAAAGAAACCCTTGCTAATGAATCAGACCCTCAGATTAGAACACAGATTATTAAGCAGGCAACTGCAGCGCGTGACGCTCTGAAGGCTGCTAATCCGCTATTGAATCCAGCGCTTATTGGCGAAGGTAACAATATTGGTGATGAAGAAGTAATGCTTGGTCGCGTAGAGGAAATGATTGGCAATCCAAATACACCAGTCGAGGCTGCTACTCGTAAGAGAATGAGCACTGCTATTCGTCTAATGCGTGAGTACATAGCATTTGTACGTAACCCAGATATGGGCAATATTATTAATGGAACAGAACTAAAGGCTGAAAGAAAAAGACAAGTAGAAGCACAACTTAAAGAACTAACTACTGGAGACCCTTACATAACTGAGGCTAACCGAGCAATCTTTAGGTCAATACTTAACTTCTATTCGCGTGATTCTTACTTTGCATACAAGGAGTTAATGAGATAATGGCAGTTAATTATAGTAACTACCCAGCATATCGTGCTGCTGTTGAAAAGGTACAGAAACTTCAGAACCGTTTGAATGGTCCTAAGGGTACTAGCGGAACAGGTCTTGTTGATGCAATGGATAGAGTTGCTGCAAAAAGCGGCGAGACAAGTCCTGAATATATTAAGATTAAGGCTGAGTTCGATAAGGTTCAGGCTGAGTTAGAGGCAGCAACAGCATCCGCTAAAGCCATGCGTGAAAGCATTGATGCACAGGAAGAACAGAAGTCTACCGAAAAGAACGCCAGCAAAAAGAAAGCAACTGATGATGCTACAGTCAAGCAACTGGAGTTCCAAAGAGATTCTTTAAGACGCCAGAATAAGACTGAAGAAGCAGCGGCAAAGCAAAGAGAGATTGATGCTATCCGTAATCCAGTCACTGAAGAAGAAAAGGCTGCTGCTGGGGATGTAACCCTAGAAGAAGATAAGTTTAGTGATTACACTATAACCGATGGTATTGTTACAGCCAAAGGTGGAGCACAGGTTATATTCGTTGATGTAATTGACGGTCAAGGACGTGCAACACCAACTGAATATAAGTCAAAGGCTAAGGCAAGAGAAGCATTCTTAAAGAACTATTCTGGAAAAGACCAGATTACAAATCTTCAGAATCAACTACTTCAATCTAATTATATTAAACAAAGCCAGATTAATGATGGCACTTGGATTAATGGTCTTGATTCTATGCTTATTGCTAGAACAGCCAAGATGGTTTCTGATGTTAAGTATGGTGCTGGTACCGTTATCAGTGCAGAAGACTTCTTAAAGACAAAGAAAGAATCTGGTAGCACTACAAAGGTATATCGTAATCTATCTACACGTGGCGATGCTCGCCAGCAAATTGATGATTATCTTACAGACCTTACTGGCTCAAGAGCAAGCGATGAAGAGTACGAAGAATACTATAAACTTCTAAGCGCTGAAGAGCGCCGTCAGACAATGACAAGTTCTGGTGGAACTACAACTGGCGATGTTATGTCAGATGCTGAGCGTATGGTTATTGCTGCCAAGGTAGCACGTAAGCGTCTTAAGAATACAGAAGTTGATGCACTGTTGTCTTCCTCAAAGGGAAGCCAAGTTGCTATGGATATCTCTGCGTTGCAGGAATTGGCTGCAGATTACGGCATTGATATGACAGCAGCAGAAGCGCTTAAGCAGGTAACAATCGGCATTGGTCAGAAGAACTATCTTGAAAAGCAACAGGAACGCCTTAAGTTAATTGCTAAGAAAATGCACCCTGGTCTTGCAGACCATATTGATGCTGGTGGAACTGTTCTTGATATTGCAAATACATATGCTCGCGCAAAGTTTAATAAACTAGGCGTAGTAATTAAGTCACCAACAAAGGATAAAGACGTAATGGATGCTGTTGCTTCTGGTAAGTCAATAGCACAGTTTGATAAAGAGATGCAGGCTAATCCTATGTGGCGCTTTACAGATGAAGCACGTGAAACTGCTTCTGACTTCTTGGATACAATTGGAAGAATGTGGGGACGTGGTTAATGACTACTGCATCATATGGTTCTAATTTTCGTAGAGCAGAAGAAGCATCTAACGCTCAAGGCGTATCAAAGGCTGCTGCTGACTGGGCTCTAAAGAATGCAGAAAAGAATCCAACACCAGAGAATATTGCTATTGCCAAGGATACTTATAGGGCATATGTTGCTACAAATCCAGTAAAGCCAGTAGATGTAAATAAGGTAGTTGCAGAAGGCAAGGCTATTGCCGATACTATTCCAGCCACAATTGATGAGGCTAACGTAGCCATTGGTCAAGCCAATGTTGCTATGCGTGAAGCAGCAACTATTACTGGTGAAGTATTTAATCCACTAAAGACTGTATCTGGTGGCAAGACTGATACAGACCAGATTGATGCCTTTGCTTTGCTTGAAGCACAACTACGTCAGTGGAAACTAGATGACCTTGCTACTGCATTTATCTCTCTTGCTACTCAAGGATTTAAGCCACAAGAAGCAATGAATAAGATTAAGTATGACGGTACAATTAATCCAGCAACAGGTAAAGCCTGGAATGCTGATTACAATGCACGTTTTTCTGGCAACGTTGCTCGTGCTAAAAAGGGTTTAAACGTATATTCAGAGGCTGAGTACTTAGCACTAGAAGATTCATACGCTGATACAATTCGTAAAAATAACATAAACAATATTCTTAGCGCAGACTCTACCGCTAATCAAGCGAAGTTTGCTAAGTACATGGAGAACGGACTATCAGCAACAGAATTTGCTAGCCGTATTGATTCATTCTTTGAACGAGTAGAGAATATGAATCCTAATATTAAGAAGCAGTTTACCGCTTTCTTCCCTGGTATTACTAATACAGATATTGTAAGTTACCTAGCGGACCCAGAGAATACACTACCTGTACTTAACCAGAAGATTGCTGCTGCTGAAATTAGCGCATCTGCACTACAGGTTGGATTGGCTGCTACATCTAAGGAAATGGCACAAAGAATTGCTGGTGCTGATATCAGCGCTACACAAACACGAAAAGATTATGAAGAAATCGGTGGTTTCCTTTCGGATGCCGAACTTTATAGCAATATTTATCGACAAGAAAATATTAACTACAATCAAGAGACAGCCGAAAAAGATGTAATCCTTGGTGATGTTGAAGCAGGTAAAAAGCGTAAGCGCCTTGCATCAATGGCACGAGCAGGATTCGAAGGAACTTCAGGTCGCTTAAGAACAGGACAAACGTCGGGTAATAACGGCGTATTTTAAAATCCCTAGACGGACCGACTAGCCCCGTCAGGCGTATAAGACTAGGAGTAGAAGCCAGCCCATTTCCCCGAATGGTCACTGTGGTCTGCGAAACTAAACAACAATAGAAGGGTGGGTTGCTATGAGCAACAACAACAACTGGGATAATGATGATGACCTTGATATGTATAACGAGGTAAGCAGCGACGAAACGAATGGTATTAAAGACCTTCGTAAGGCAAAGCGAGCGGACGAAAAGCGTATCAAAGAACTGACCGAAAAGTTGGAGATGTTCGAACGCCAACAGCGAGAGTCAACAGTCAAGTCAGTCCTAGAATCTAAGGGAGTCAACTCCAGGGCTGCTCGTCTAATCCTTAAGGATTTAGATGAAGTCAGCGAAGATTCAGTTACAACCTGGCTTCGTGAAAACGGAGACATTGTCGGATACACCGAAGCAGAACAAACAGAGTCAAAGCCTAACGTGCGCGAGTTCTCTCGCCAAGATGGTGCAACTCAGTTTGCTGCAACTCCCGACGTTTCAGATGAATATGTTGATATGTTACAAAACTATGACGGAAACTCTGAAGAAGAATTACTATCCATAATCCAAAGCATCTCTAACAAGATGCAATAATTCAGAAAGAAGGCTTGCCAAATGGCAGATGCTTTTACAACCACAGGTAGTGGGTTAGGTACTAACCTTGTAACTTTAGCATACGATAAGTTGATTGAAACCAACCTCCGCGTATTGCCAAAGTTCCGCGAGATTGCTGACAAGAAGGTCGGCTCACTTACACATAACGGTTCTTCAATTCGCTTTCAGTTCAATACTGATATTGCGGAAACATCAGTTGCTTCAGCAACTCTAGAAGAGACTGTTGACACAGACTCAGTCGCACTACCAGCAACATCATACATTGATATTGCACAACTTGAACTTGGTCGCTCAGTGCTTCCAGTCAAGAAGATTAACCTTATGTCAATTGCTAACATCGACCCATGGGTCGCTAACGCAATCGGCTTCAACATGACAAAGACACTTGACAACGCTGTTGTTGCTAAGTTGGATGCAGGCGCGAACATCGTTCGTGTTTCAACAACTTCAGGAACACAGACAACATCAGGCGTTTACGAAGGTGTTGGAACAGTTGCTGCTAAGACAGCAATCACAGCAGCAGACACAATGAAGTCTGATGCAATCCGCCGCGCTGTTACAAAGATGCGTGCTGCTGGAGTTCAGTACAAGGCTGCTGGAATGTATGTTGCATACATCCACCCAGAAGTTTCTGCTGACCTTCGTACAGAGACAGGTAACAACGTATGGCGTACACCACATGAGTACCAAGCAGTATCACCACTATTCGGTGGAGAACTCGGCTCATGGGAAGGCGTTCGTTTCATTGAAACAGCAAACGCTACAAACACTCAGTCAGGTTCTGGCTCTTCAACAACTCAGACACGTGTGTACAACACATACGTAACAGGTGCTCAGGCACTTGCTGAGGCTGTATGGAAGGAACCAGGAATGGAAGTTGGAAAGATTGAAGACCGCTTCAACCGCTTCTCACCTGCTGGTTGGTATGGAATTATCAACTGGGCTCTCTATCGTACACCAGCATTGGTTCGTATCGAGACAGCAGCATCAGGTCGTCCAAACGCTTAATCAATAGTTTGACGGATAGGCAGGGGCTTTTAGTCCCTGTCTATCAGTAAACCTATTGGAGGAAAAATGCCTACATACAGATTCGAAACACCTAGAGTTCTTGAAAACCCTGGTGGAGATTATCACCCACTGTTTTCTCAGATTAAGATTCCAGTTGGTGTTACAGTTCTAAAGATTGATGGCGAATACTTCCAAGTTAGATATCCATCTTCTGAAGAATATGAAGCAGCAGATATTGCATATCTTGGCGGTATTACTCACACGGTAAGTGCAGAAGAAAAAGCAGATTTAGAAGCAGCAGGATACGAGGTAGATACAATTGCCTAAGTGTCAACACATTACAAGAGTAACTGAGTGGGGCTTCACAGAAGCCCATGACTTTCTTGCTACTGCATATGACTGCGTTCTTTGCGGTGAGAAAACATCTAAGCCATTTCCACATGAAGACCAGGTAGCAAGCATTGACCACACAGACTGTGATGCTAATCCTTGCTTTGGTTGCAAGGCTAGAGGACTACAACTAAATACTGGTGACGCTAATTCACAAAAGCAAATGTCAAACAAGAAGTGGAACGGCGAACTAGACGCTTATCGCGCAGCACGCGCTCAAGGTATTCAGCCTGCTGGAACTAGCATGGCTCATATTAAAGCAGCAGTTGAAGCATCTGACACAATGGGTAAAGCCTTTGATGCAGATACTGCTGGCACTACAGCACAATCAATTACCAAAGAATCAATAGCATCACTAACAGAAGTAGGAGCAATATAATGCCAATGTTTGGAGACAAGAAGTTCCCTTATACACCAGCAGGTAAGAAGGCAGCCAAGGCATATGCGGCTGGCGAGAAGATGGAATCCAAGTCTGAGAAGATGATGGAAATGAAAAAGGGTATGAAGAAGAAGGCTGTTAAGAAGTCTGCTAAGAAGGCTATGCCTAAGAAGATGGGCAAGAAGAAGTAATGAAAAAGCCAAAGCCAGCACCAGGTGCTAAAAGGCGTGGCACTCCAGTACCTATGCCTAAGAAGTCAGCGACTTCACCGCAGAGAGTTCGCACTACAACTGCAAAGAAACCAATGGCTGCTAAGCCAAAGAACAGTGGTCCAACGATTGTGTTTGGAGATGGAAGTACTGTTGGTCTAAAAGATATCGGTAAGGTAAAGCCAACACCAAAGGCTGTAAAGCCTAAGCCACTACCCATGACACCTAACAAAGAATATTTTAAGCGACAGAAAGATTATGTCGACTCAATGAAAAAGAAAAAGTAAATGGCATACACCAAGGCAGCACTCAGAGAGCGTTTAAAGAACCAGATTATGGCTGGCTCCAAAGGTGGCAAGCCTGGTCAGTGGTCTGCTCGTAAGGCTCAACTCCTAGGTCAGGCTTACAAGAAAGCAGGCGGTGGGTACTCAGGTCCTAAGACCAAGGCTCAGGCTTCTCTGTCCAAGTGGACTAAGGAGAAGTGGGGTACTAAGTCAGGTAAGCCCAGCACACAAGGGTCAAAGGCTACTGGTGAGCGTTACCTTCCCAAGAAGGCTAGAGAGGCTCTATCAGCCTCTGAGTACGCTAAAACCACCGCTGCAAAGCGGGCTGGCATGAAGCAGGGCAAGCAGTTTGTAAGACAACCAAAATCTATTGCAAAGAAGACGGCTAAATTCAGATGAAGAAAAAAGATTCTCGCCTAGCAAGGGCAGGAGTAGCAGGCTTTAACAAGCCTAAGCGCACTCCAAACCACCCAAAGAAGTCCCATGTAGTTGTTGCTAAAGAAGGTAACGTCGTTAAGACCATCCGCTTTGGACAGCAAGGTGTCAGTGGTTCTCCTAAGAAGGCTGGAGAATCTGCTTCATACGCGGCGCGTCGCAAATCATTTAAGGCGCGACACGCCAGCAACATTGCAAAAGGAAAACTAAGCGCCGCATACTGGGCAGATAAGGTCAAGTGGTAATATGGCAGCACCGTTAGTAGGCGCGGCAGCATTGGCTGCTGCAAGACTTATTGCAAAACAACTTGCTAAGAATGCAGTAAAGAAAACATCTCCTAAGGTTGCACGTGCTGTTGCTAGAGAAGCAGCAGGTCCTAAGGCTAAGGCACCTTTTGGCACCTATCGCAAGCCGTCTCCTAATTCTAGACCGCGTTTACGCGATACAGATAATACTCCACCCAACACAACTGTTCGTCAGATTGTTGGACCAAAGACTAAGTCTGGCAAAATGGTTGAAAAGAAGTATCCTCCTAAAACAAATACACAACCACCTGCTCGTACAAAGTCAGAACCTAAACCAAAGTTTGACCCTAGCAAGCCAGTAACATATAGCCGTAACCTTCCAGCAAATCCACGTCTACGTAATGTGGAACTAAAGCGTCGCGCTAAACTTCAGGCTGAATACAAGTCTGCTCGTGAGCGTCAGACTAAGTTGGCTGCAGAACGTGCCAAGAAGGTTAAGCCAGATGTAACGGAACTTCGTCCATCACAAGCAACAATTGAATCTCGCTTAGCATCTGGTTCTGAAAAGATTCCATTTACATCTCGTAATCAGGCTGGAACTGACCGTATACCAACTGCAGAACTTAAAAGATATGCACAGTTACTTCGTGAGAGTACTGTTAAGAAACCAAATGTTTCACCTGCTCAAATTTCAGGTGGTCGCGCTAGAGCGTTAACCCCAACTGCTGAGCGCAGGGCTGCAGCAATTAAGGCAGCACAGCAACGTGCTGTTACTAAGGCTAAAGCACGTGGCATGACAGATGCACAGATTAAACAAATGATTGCGCGAGCACGCCGTGAGGCTGCCACTATTGCAAAGAAGGCTAAATAATGGCATCAACCCTAGACGCACTAACTGACGAAGTAGTAATGAATCTTGCTGGCTATACGCTACAGCAAGACCGTACTACTCACTTGACTTCTCCTATTACTACAACTACATCTACACTAGCAGCACCTACTACGTTCTCATTGAACGCAGATGAAATTGGTTCTGGCATTGTTGAAATTGGCGATGAATTAATCTGGGTAGATTCATATGACCGAATCTCCAAGACAGCAACTGTCCCACCATATGGTCGTGGCTTTATGGGTACAACAGCAGAGACACACGTTGCTGGTGACCGTGTAGTTATTACTCCTACATTCCCACGCTCATCTGTTAAGCGTGCAATTCAAGATACTATCCGAGCCATTGGCTCTAGCATCTTTGCTGCTAAGAATACTTCCTTTACCTACAATGCAGTTGTAGATACATATGCTTTTACAAATCTAAACATCCAGAACATTCTGCGTATGTCATGGCAGGATATTGGTTCTAGTAAGCGTTGGGTTCCAATCTCACGTTTTGGTTGGGATTCATCTCCAGATGTAGCAACTTGGGGTGCTAATTCCCAGACTATAACAATTAATGACCGATACATTCAGACTGGTCGCAAGGTTAATGTTACCTATGCTACATCCCCATCTACATTGAGCACTACATCTACAACATCATTTGCTGAGCAAACGGGACTGCCAGAATCTGTTAGAGATGTAATCGTACTAGGCGCTTCATATCGCCTTCTATCATTCCTAGACCCTGCACGCAATGCACTGACAAGCCCACAGGCTGATGAACTAGATTCAAAGCGTCAGTATGGTTCTGGAAATACAGCAACACGAGCACTATATCAACTTTATGCAGCACGTTTGGCTGAGGAAACTCAGGCACAGCAACAGCAATATCCGCCACGCATTCGTTACAGCCGATAGGAATCTGAATGACAACCCGTAAATACTCATCCCGTTCGCAGAGTACAACACTAGCATCTGCGATTAACTCTGGTAGTACTGCTATTACCGTTGTGTCTGCGTCATCACTTCTTGGTGGCGTAACAATCTCTGCTGGTGAAACATACACAGTTGTCATTGACCCAGATACAGCCCTTGAAGAAATTGTAGACGTATATAAGGTAGACGGAAACCCTGTCTCTGGTAATACGCTGGCAATTGTTCGCAACATTGATGGTTCTGTAGCACAGGCTCACTCTGCTGGTGCAGAGGTTCGTCACATGGCTATTGGTCGTGACTACCGTGAAGCCAATACACATGCTGAAAATGTAACAACAGCACACGGTTTGACTATTGCTAACGTCCTTGAGACGACAGATACAAATATGATTACTACAGCAATGCTTCAGGCAAATGCTGTAACTACAGCAAAAATTACAGACGCAAATGTAACTACAGCCAAGATTGCTGATTCGGCTATTACATCTGCCAAGATTGCTGACGGCACAATTGCTACGGCAGACATTGCAGACTCTGCTATCACAACAGCAAAGATTGCTAACGCTAATGTTACTACTGCAAAGATTGAAGAGTCTGCAGTTACTAACTCTCGTATCGCAGCAGATGCTGTGACATCAGACAAGATTGCTAATGATGCAGTTGGAACTACAGAGATTGCAAACTCAGCGGTTACCACCGCCAAAATAGCAGACTCAGCAATTACTTCGGCTAAGATTGCCGATGGTACTATTGTTGCAGGAGATATTGCAGATGGCGCTATTACTAGCGCAAAGATTCTTGATGGCACAATTGCTACTGGAGATATTGCTGACAGTGCAATTACCTCTGCAAAGATTGCAGATGGAACAATTGTAAACGCTGATATTAACTCTTCGGCAGCAATTGCTAAGACCAAGTTAGACCTTGGTGGAACTATTACTTCTGCTGATTTGGTTGATGGAACTATCGTAGCCTCTGATATTGCAGATGGAACTATTACTGCAGCCAAAATGGTGTCTGACCCTTATGCTCGCGCCAATCACACTGGTACTCAAGCAGCATCAACTATCTCAGATTTTGATACACAAGTACGCACATCTAAGTTAAGCCAGATGGCAGCCCCTGCTGCAGACGTATCTATGGCTACATACAAGATTACAAACCTTGGTACTCCAGCGTCTAACGCTGATGCTGCTACTAAGTTATATGTAGATACAAAGGTTGCAGACCTAGTTAACTCAGCACCATCTACACTTGACACACTTGGTGAGATTGCTAGCGCAATCCAATCAGGTGGAACTGTTTACGAGTCATTTGTACTCAAGGCTGGTTCTACTATGACTGGTGCTCTTACACTGTCAGGTGCTCCTACAGTCGACCTACACGCTGCTACAAAGGCTTACGTAGATACAGTTGCAGGTTCTGCTACTGCTGCTGCAGCCAGTGCTGCTGCTGCTGCAACAACTTATGATAACTTTGATGACCGTTACCTTGGTAGCAAGTCAACTGCTCCATCTGTAGACAATGATGGCAATGCACTTCTTACTGGTGCTATTTACTGGAACTCAGTAACCAATGCTATGTATGCTTGGACAGGTACAGAGTGGGGTTCAATCTCATCTACTGCAGATATCTACCGCTTCCGCTTTACAGCATCAGGCGGAGAAACATCACTATCTGGAACAGATGCAAACGGACTTACACTATCCTACATTCCAGGTAAAGAGCAGGTATACCTTAACGGTGTACTCCTTGCTCGTACATCTGACTACACAGCAACAGATGGCTCAAGTATCACATCTCTTGCAGCCCTTGCTTCTAGTGACATTGTAGAAATTATTACCTTTACAGCGTTTGAACTTGCAGACTCAATTGCTCGTTCACTCTTTGATGCTAAGGGTGATTTGCTTGTAGCAACATCTGCTGACACACCAGGCAAATTAACAGTCGGCTCAAATGGCACAGTGCTAGTAGCAGATTCATCTACAGCAACAGGTTTGAAGTGGTCAGCATATGACCCACTTCCTAGCCAGACTGGAAACTCTGGCAAATATCTAACAACCGATGGTTCAACAACTTCTTGGGGAGCCATTACCACAGACCCTACACCAACCGTATTCCTCTTGATGGGAGCATAATCAATGGCAACAACCTATAAAGTCCTGGGGCAAGTCAACCCATCAGCGACAACAGCAACTACTCTATATACAGTACCGTCTTCAACATCATCGGTAGTTTCAACCATTTCAGTATGTAATCAAGCATCAACCGCTGCGACATTTCGTATTGCTGTTCGTCCAGCAGGAGAAACACTGGCTGCAAAGCACTATATTATTTATGGTGCAACTGTTCCAGCATCTGACTCAACTATGATTACAGTTGGACTTACACTTGCTACTACTGATGTAGTGACGGTGTATGCATCTAGCGCAACCCTTTCATTCAACGCATACGGAAGCGAGATTTCATAATGGCAGTAGGTACAGTAACGGGACTGGAATCATCAGACAACTGGCAGTTAATTGCTACTAATACAGTAACAAGCGGAAGTACAACATCATTTACAAATATATCTGGTTATAGAAAATTAATGGTTACTTTTAAGGGCGTAACTCTAAATTCATCTAACTGGCTTTATTTAAGATTTAATTCAGATAGTACTAGCACCAACTATGGCTCTACTACTGGTCTTTATACCAGCAATGGTGGAAATAGGTCAAGCGATAGTATTATATTAACTGGTCTTGCTGATACAGGAATGACTGGATATGCAGTATTTAATTCAACCGATAAAACAACTCCAAAGTTTTTAGAAGATGCAGGTGGCTCAGCACTTGGCTATAGCAATGGAATTTATTTAGGAACATCAGCAATAACCGCAGTTGAAGTTTTTTCAGGCGCTGGGTTTACTGCTGGAAGCATTGCCCTCTACGGAATTGCAGCATAATATATGGCTATTAATAGAGTATCTCCTAGAAAAGGAAAAATACTAGACCTTCCAAGTCCCCCTACAATTGGAACAGCATCTGATGTTGGCGGAGGAAGTGCTTCGGTTGCATTTACTCCTAACACAACAATTGGTGGACCATCAAGTAGTTATACAGTAACGGCTTCACCTGGTGGGGCTACTGGTACAGGAACATCTTCACCAGTATTAGTTTCTGGTTTATCTAATGCAACTGCATACACATTTACAGTTAAAGCAAATAATTCATCTGGTTCATCTGTTGCATCTGCTGCTTCAAACTCTGTAACAATGGTTGTTAAGGCTACTGGTGGAACTATCTACTCAAGCGGTGGATATACATATCACGTATTTCGCTCAAGTGGTAACTTTGTTGCTAACGTAAACTTTACTCCAGAAATCCTTGTAATTGCAGGTGGTGGTGCTGGAGCAAATATTCAGAACCAAGGTGGCAATGACCAAAATGGTGGTGGAGGCGGAGCAGGTGGTGTTCTTTATAGTTCATCTACTGCATTAACTTCTGGTACAACATATCCAGTTGTTGTTGGTGATGGTGGTGCTGCTAGCGGAAATACTGCAAATGGTTCTAACTCAACATTTAACACAACAACACTTGTAGCCATTGGCGGTGGTGGCGGTGGAAGCACCGCAACAGGACCAGGAAGCGGTGGCTCTGGTGGTGGCGCTCATAGAACACAGACACCAGGAAGTGGTACATCTGGTCAAGGTAATATGGGTGGTTATGGTATTAATGACGGTCAGTTTGGTGTATTCCACGCATCAGGTGGTGGTGGTGGTGCTGGCGCTGCTGGTGGCAATGCTGGTGGTATTTCAATTGGCGGTGGCGGTGGTGCAGGAACATCTACATACTCTGCTTGGGGTCTTGCAACTGGAACTGGTGTAAACGTATCTGGAACAGTTTGGTATGCAGGCGGTGGATATGGTATTGGAATTAATGGTTCTAATGGAAGTTTTGGAAACGGAACAGGCGTACCAGTACCAGCAAATAGTGGTGGCGGTGGCTCAGGTGCTACAGGTGTAAACCGTGGTGGTGGGTCTGGCGTAGTAATCATTAGATACAACTAATTGGAGAGCATATGACAATTACATCAGAAGATATTCAGGATATGCTTGATAGAGAAACTGTATTAAAGGAAAGATTTGATACAGAGTCTGCAGCAATAGAAGCATTTGCTAATACAAAAAAAGAACTTGAAACATTACAAAATGAAATACGACAAGCAATTATTGTTTTTGCAGAACAGGATAACTAATGACTAAAGCCCGTGACCTAGCCAACCTTGGCTCAACAGCAACAACACTTGTTACTTCAACCCAAGTAACAGCACTAGCAGAACCAATTGTCATCGAAGACATTATGGATTCAAAGTAAAGAAAAGGAAGTAGTAACTAATGGCTACAACATCTAAGGCTCTGGCTCGCACAGCAGCAGCAACAACAAGCACAACCCTATACACAGTTCCATCATCTACTACTACAGTAGTGACTAATATTGTGGTAACTAACTCTGCTGCTAGTGCAGCAACATTTACTATTACGCTTGATAGCGTTGATTTGTTTAAGGATACAGCAATTGCTGCTAACTCAACAGCAGCATTTGACCTAAAGCAAACACTTGCTACAACAAAGATTATTGCTGGTCTTGCATCAGCAACTACAGTAAAATTTCATATTAGCGGAGTGGAGATTTCCTAATGGCTATTAGCGTATTTCCAGCACCAGTAACATCATCTATTAACGCAAATTCAATTACTTGCACGTCTGCTAATACTCTGTATGCAGCATCTGTTTCTTTAGACCCAGCAATTTACACAGTTACTTGTGCGTCAAGCACAGTTGCTATTGTTGAATTTTATTCAGGTGCTGGTACATTAATTACTACAGCAACTACATTGTCTGGAACTGTTGCAATAAATCTTGCATCTGCTGCTGATAGAGTCCGTGTATGGACAGATACTGGTTCTAGCATTGTTGTAACAATTACAAAAACAGCATCTGCTTTAACTAATAACTTTTCAGGAACTCTTGACACAGTAACAACAACATCAACTTACACTGGTACATCTGCTTCTGGTTACGGATATGCAGTTCTTGTTGGTGGTGGCGGTGGTGGAGGTGGATGTCTCGGCTCTCACAACGGTGCTCCAGGTGGAGGAAGTGGTTCTCTTGCTGCAAAATTAGTACAACTTACTGGTTCAATGCCAGTAGTAATTGGTGCTGGCGGTACTGCTGGTCCAGCACAATCTGGAGCAGGCGGAACTGGTGGAACTGGTGGAACATCTACTTTTGCAGGAATGTCTGCTGGCGGTGGTGTTGGTGGTATCGGTGGTGATGGTGGCGCGGGTGGCGCAGGCGGAACTGCAACTGGCGGAACATATAATATTAGTGGTGCTAGTGGTGGTAACGCACAAAATGCTAATGCTGGAAATAAAGCAGGTGGTGCTGGTTCAAGTACTACAAAAGTTTATTCTTTCGTAGTTAATGGAACTACTGGCGGAGGTGCTGGTGGTTCTGCATTGTACGGTCAAGGTGGCGGTGGCGGAAGTGGCATCGGAACTGGTGGCAACGGAGGAAACCCAGGAACTGGTGGGAATGCAACTGGCTATGGCGCTGGTGGTGGTGGCGCTGGCGGTGGTTCAAGCGTTACAGGCGGAACAGGTTCTCCAGGAGTTCTTTACGTACTTCGCTTCTAATTAACTTATCCCTGAGCATGGATTCAAACTGCTCAACTAATTTTTCTATCTAAGGAGTAACGTGGCTGGTCGCGACATAACAGAGGGTGATGGTAATGTCTGGGCGTTAGCAAGCGATGGGCTACCTATTGCTCGTGCTATTGCAGACATTGGCATCGTATCAACAGATGCAGTCTGGCAGAATACAAATATCTCCTACGATACAGCCATTGGTGGTATGCCATTTATATCTGCAATCTCAGATAAAGATGAGGCTACTCGTCAAACAGCACCATTTCGTAAAGACCAGTTTGATAATGGCAATGAACCTGGTGAGCAATCGCTTACTGGTTGGTGGTTACGTAGTCAAATGTCTTTCCATGCTGGTGCTGGTATTAACTTCTTTGACCCAGGAACTAATGATGAAGCAGGACACTACCGCTTTGCAGATAGCCAAGGCGTAGATGTATGGACTAAGGGACAAGTAACTTTACTTAAAGATGTAGTTAATGAGCACATTACCACTGGCGCAGTAACTGGCACAGACCATCAGCATACTAATCAACACATTCGTTCTATTCAATGGAACGGAACTCAAGGCGTGCTACTGCACGACGAGTATGATGTAGATAAAGTTGCTGCAGATGGAACAGTTACACACTTTATTGATTACAATACAGGCTCAGCCGAACCTGTTTATGCCATCTGCGATGACGGTGTATATGCATACTGGGTAACTAACGCAAACATTAGCGGTACTCCTAGACTGCATATGTATAAGAAGTTGCTTACAGATAACACCACAACTATTCCAAGCGCTATGCTTACTGCAAACAGCATCACTATTGCTCATGCAACAATGGAGTTTATTAAAGACCGTATTATTCTTTGTGTTAACAATTCAGTATATGAATTACCAACTAATGCTTCTTCATTACCTACTGCTGTATACACAAACCCTAATACTAACTATCACTACACATCTGTTGCTGCTTCAGGACCCGCCATTTACACGGCGGGACATTCTGGTATCTATTCTACTATACAGAAGTATACACTAAATACTTCTGGTGTCATGCCAACTTTGACATCAGCAGTGGTTGCTGCCGAATTACCAGCAGGTGAAGTAATTGAGAAGATATATTATTACCTAGGATTTATGTGCATTGGCACTAGCAAGGGTATCCGTGTTGCATTGGTCAATGACCAAGACGGTTCGCTAGATTATGGTCCACTTATTGTAGAGACAAGCCAACCAGTTTATGACTTTGCTGGTCGTGACCGATTTGTCTGGGCTGCTTCTGGTATTGGTGCTCTAGATGCTGGGCTTATCCGCATTGATTTAGAGAATGAAATCAGCACGCTCCGCATGGCATATGCAAATGACCTGCAAGTAACTCAGACTGCAGAACATTACACAACTGCCGTTGCATTTATAGGAACAACTAATCGCCTTGCTTTCTGTACTGCCCATAAGACAACTGATGGTGCAATCTACCTTGAGTCAGCAACTGTTCTTCGTGAGAGTGGCTATCTAAAGACTGGCAACATTCGTTACGGAACACTAGAGCCTAAGAACTTTAAACGTCTTATTGGGCGTGGTGACTTTGCTTATGGCTCACTTGGCTTAGTTACAGTTGATATGAATGGCACAGAATATGACCACATCTCATATGATTCTGCTGTTCCATCCGTTGAAGTGGGTACTAACCAGCCATCTTCTGCTCGTGAGTATGTAGCATTTAAGTTTTTATTTACACGTGATGGTACAACTACATCTCGTGGTCCTGTATTTAAGGGCTATCAGTCTAAGGCTACTATTGCTACGCCTCGTCAGCGTTTAATTCAGTTCCCTGTTTACTGCTTTGATACAGAGACAGACCGTAATGGTGTGACTACTGGCTATAAGGGCAGAGCGCATGAGCGTATTTTGCAGTTAGAAGCAATTGAAGAAAGCGGAGATATCGTGTTATGGCAGGATTTAAATACACAAGAACTTCGTCAAGTACAAATTGAAGCAGTATCATTAAAGAGAACTACCCCACCAGATAAGTTTAGTGGTTATGGTGGCATCATTACTATTGTGGTTAGGACGGTATAGTGACACCAACAGAATGGGCTGGCTTTGCCGTAGCCATAATGACTCTACTTGCTGGATTTACAGCAGGAATTCGCTGGCTAGTCCAGCATTACTTAAGCGAACTGAAACCAAATTCAGGTAGCAGCATGAGGGACGCAGTTAATATTAACAGCGAACGATTGGACCGAGTTGAACAACGCGTTGACCAGATTTACCTTATCCTCTGTGAGAGTAAAGGCAAGTAAGTACTCAGTATTCTTTATCGTCTTGGGTACTTCATTCTTTTGGAGTCCTGTAGCACAAGCAGCATACGGTAACGCTACTGTTGTATGTGCTACTGAAGGTGGCGAGCAACGCTCATTCCAAATTGGTTGGGATAATAGTCAACAGTTCTTTGCCAATAAGGGATACATCCCTAGATTTTATTGTGAAGGTGGATATGCAAACCCATACGTTCTTTATATCTCTGACAATCTTGGCGATATTTCTTTGGGTTACTATAGCGGAGTAGTACCTACACCAGAACCAGAGCCTACTGTAAGTCCCACTCCAGAGCCATCGCCCTCTCCTGAGCAAACTGCTGCTCCTTCCGAGACTTCGACTGTAACTTCTGACTCTCCGACTGCAGTTGTTGATTCTCCAACTGTAGTTGTTGAATCTGCCGAGACTCAGACTTCGACATCTGAATCCAGCACACAAACCAACCAGTCAGAAACGCAAACAGTATTAGCAACTCCATCTGAACCTACTCCTTCTCCTTCTCAACCTGAACCCAGCCTACCCAG
>Ga0315907_10000880_pt1 | contig 41244 bp, 30 predicted proteins | sample LakEriMetagenome_3_FD_203525 | JGI IMG/M metagenome (GOLD analysis project Ga0315907, IMG submission 203525) | Freshwater fungal communities from buoy surface, Lake Erie, Ohio, United States - Buoy 12 MA123 | ecosystem: Environmental > Aquatic > Freshwater > Lake > Lake biofilm | place: USA...
CTGGTAAACACTCTCGTAAAAAATGCTCGTATCGGGCTGAAAGTGCACAATCGTGCCGCGGTAGCTCGAGGCACCTACTTCTTTGACGTCGTACATCGGCTTGCCGATGTGGTACTCCTGCTGGTATTCTTTGCCGTCGCGGTGCACGTTGACGCGCAGCAGCGTAGAAAGCGCGTTGACACAGCTCACCCCTACTCCGTGCAGACCGCCCGAAACCTTGTAGGAATCCTTGTCGAACTTTCCGCCAGCGTGCAGTACGGTCATAACGACCTCAAGGGCGGAACGGCCCTCCTTAGCGTGAATGGCAACTGGAATACCGCGGCCGTCGTCCTTTACGGTAATGCTGTTTCCCTCGTGGATGGTTACGTCCACCTTGGTGGCATGGCCAGCCAGAGCCTCGTCAATAGAGTTGTCTACTACCTCATAAACCAAGTGGTGCAGACCCTTTTGGCCGACATCGCCGATGTACATCGCGGGGCGCTTGCGCACCGCCTCTAAACCTTCGAGGACCTGAATACTGTCCGCGCCGTACTGCTTGTTTTCGCTCATATTTCCAATAAAAAAGGACTACCTACAAAGATAGTCCTTGGCTTGAGCTGGGGAGTCCGGAACACGGAAAATTACCCCCGTTTATCAACATTTTTTTCAACACAGCGAACGAACGCCGTGCGGTTGGTGTCCGCGACCTTAAACGCTTAAAACTTGTAAACCAAGCCCAAATTCGCGCGAATTCCCTGAACGGGATAACCCATCCACCATTCCGCACGCTGATTGAGCAGGTTGTCGATGCGGATCACCGCGTCGAGTTGGCTGTTGTAGCGGTACTGGGCCCCGAGGCGAACGTCCATAAACGCTGGCAATTCGTATTCCTGCATCAAGCCGTTCAGCGTGGTGCGCGGACCGCGAAGGACCACGGCGCCGTCCAGGCGAATCTTCTCGCCAAAATTGGCGCGGGCTTGGGCTCCGAATTCGTACTTCGGCAAGTGGTACACCGGTTTACCTGTGGAATCCTGGAGTGCGTAGCGCACTACCCCGTGAAGGCGAAGGTCCCAGACTTGCTTGAACTGAAACGTCAATTCTCCCGTCGGCTCGATGGACGTCACCTTGACGTACTGCATGCCGACGCGCCCACTGTCGTTCAGCACGCCAAAATCAACGTCGGGACGCACGACCATCGGGTAGTTGTCCCAGGTGGCGAAGCGTCCGCCAAAGCGGTAGCCAATGATGCGGCTCCAACGTCCTGTGGCGCCGCCGTAGATGCTGCTGCTTCGGATCGCCTCGTACTTCGCAGTTTCTGACAGGAAGGGCACAGCTTCAACCCGCGCACGCATACCCATGTTGTCGACCTGGCCGTCCATTCCGCCATAGAGATAAAGTACGTTGCGCACCAGCGGCACTTCGACGTGGATGACCGGCGGAAAGTAGGGCAGCGTCTTTTGGTTAGGTCCGCCGGTGAAAATCAAGTTGAGGCCAAACCGAAAACGCACGCCTTTAATGCTGTCGGCCAGCGACGGACTAAATTGCCCTGCCCAGGCGACCTGGGAACTGTCGGGACGTGCCGAGCCCGTAAGCTGGTTGATCGAGAAGTTGAGGGGCAAATTGAGCACGAGGTTCTGCACGGGGAGGGCCGATTCAAGCTGGGCGCGCGCACCCGATTCCACTTGGCGCCCGCCCTGATCGATCCAATGGTGGCCGGCTACGGCAAGGCTGCGAAACATCTGGGTCTTGCGGTAGCGCGTGGCCTGGTAGCGAGCCCCAAACGTATAGTTCTGAAGGTTGCGGCCCGGGGCTGCGTTGGCGGTATCGGCGTCGTTAAACCCGGGTGTGTGGCGCTGGCCATAGAACGGAATGCGGTCCCACGCGCCTCCTGCCTCGAAGCGAAGACGGCCGCGTGTGAAGATGCGCTCGTAGTTCGCGTCGAGGTTGGACTCGGCCCACATGACCCGATCAAAAACCATGTAGTCTTTGGCGAAGCCACCGCGGGTTGAACGGTGCGTGCCGCGAACCGACCAAAGGTGGTCCACGCTGCGCACGCTACCCAGGGCCGCCTCCGCTTCAATCGAACCGTAGTTGCCTGCGGCAAGCGAGAGGTAGCGCGACGGCAGTCGGTCCAGCTTCGTTTTCGTAATCTTCACCGGCGGAATTAGTTCCATCACGGGATCTACGGCAATGACCTGAGGCCGCACCATGATACTGATCGGGAGTTTCTGGATGCTCGTGTCGCTAAGGCTGGGCTGGCCCGAAATTTTGACTGCTTCGGCGACGCGCGCACGGTACTTGTCGGTTACCGATACCTCGACCTGGCCCACCTGGGCGGCTGCCCCGAAAAACGCCGCAAGGGCGACTGCTGCAAAACCGTATTTCATCTTACTGCGCATCTTGAGTTTGGGGAGCGTTTGAAGGGAGTTGAGCCGCGTTGAATTCCGCGAGCAATGCTTGGGCCTCTTTCACAAGTTCATCAGAGGGATGCTCTGAAATCACGAAATCGAGCGTGTAGCGGGCTTGGAAGCCGTCGTTGAGGCTAGCATAGTTGCGCGCCAGCACAAGGAGCGACTTGTAGCGCCAGTCCGTCTGGGACGGAAAAGCGTCGAGCAGCCCAAACACCACTTCGTTGGAGGCGGCAAACTGGCCACGAAGGCGAAGGATTTGCGCCTTGGCGTAGCTCGCTTCGGCCTGAACAGTGGCGGTGCCGTCGGTAATCGCTTGCTCGGCGGCAGACTGCCATAGCCCAAGTCGGTTGCTGTCGCTGGCATTGGCGCGGTACTGCGCCTCGAGTACGCGGAGTCGGGTCGCCAAGGCCTCGCTGCGGTCTTCGGGCGTTTGGCGCTGGTCCGCCACAATGCCCTCCGCATAGGTAAGCGCCACGTCGTTCGCTCCCTCGGCAAAATGGGCGCGCATCATGCTGCGGTTGGCTTCGCTTCGAAGGCTCGCGTCTTCAGCCAATGCCAGCAGGCGCTCAGCGTAGGATTTCGTTTCGCGCCAGTCCTTGCGCTGCTCGGCATCGCGAAGGAGCCACTTGTAGGCAGGCACCGTATTGGCCCCGACGGGTCCGCGCACCACGTTGCGGTAGTACGGCAAGGCTTGGGCCATCTGCCCCGTGAGGCGCGCAGATTCCGCCGCCTGGAACTGCGCCACGGGCGCAAAGTACCCGTCTGGGAAACGCTTAATGTACTTGCCAAATGCTTCCAGTGCGGGCGCGTACTGCGACTGGGCGTACTTGTCGTAGGCCGACATGTAGGCCACGGAATCGAGCTCGCTGGCGCGGATTCCCGACGAGGGCATGCTTTGAACCCATTCGAGGTAGTCGTCGATGCGGTTGGCGTCGTCGTAGACGGAGCGGGCTACGGCCACCGCCTCGCGGGCCTCCGCCGTGCCTGGGTAGTCGCGCACCACCGCCTGGAATGCCGTGATCGCCTCGTTCAGTTTGCTGTCGTTTCGGCGGGCCAACGCGATGTTCAGCGCGGCTCGACGGGCCTTCTCGGTATTGGGCTTGCGGCGAATGTAGCTAGCAAAGGCCTCCTCAGCGTCGGCGTTGCGCCCAATGCGGAGCAGGGTTTGTGCCCGCTCAAAGAGGGCGTCGTCGGCTCGCTGCGAACCCGACTGCTCAATTCTGGCTAGCTGGTCAATTTTTCCGGCATTGTCGCCCAAGAGTCCGCGGCAAAGTGCTTGCTGAAAAGACGCATAGTCGGCGTCAGCACCCGTGCCTTTGGCAATTTTTGCGTAGTAGTCGCGGGCCAACGCATGGCGACCAAGCAAAAAGTACAGGTCGGCGATGCGCAACTCGGCGTCTTCACGGCGGCGGTCGTTTTTCGGCGCATCCTCCAAAAACACGCGAAAACTTGCCGCGGCATCTTCGAGTCGATCGAGTCGGTACAGGGTGTAGGCCTTGTTGTACTGGGCTGCCGGACGCTCCGACAACGTGTAGCTGCCCGGCGTCTTCAAAAACTTCTCTGTTTGATCGAGCGCCTCGCGGTAGTCGCCTTGACGGAAGGCCATTTCACCCTTCCAAAAGTGTGCTAAGGCCGTGTATCCGCGGTCCAACGGATAACTGAGCGATTGGTCGAGCAGCTCGTTGGCCTTGTCCCACTGCGACGCTTGGTACAGCTCCACCGCACGGAAGTAGGCCACCTTCTGGTAGGCCTCGCGCATCGACGAAGACCCCATGCCCGTCTGCACAATAGCCTCTAGGGCCCGACCGTAGTCGCGGGAGGTCAAGTACAGGTTGGCCAAGTACTCGTTGGCTTCGCGGCGGTGCTCTGTGCGGGGAAACTCACGCAGAAACTGATTGAACACCTGAATGGCATCGCCGAATGGGCTAGCGCTGCGGTAGGTCAACTTCGCATACTGGTAGGCCGCCTGTTCGCGGGTAGCCTCGTCGGCCTTGCTCTGCCATACCGACCGAAAGGCCGTTTGGGCTTCTTCCCAGCGCTCGAGCCGAGCATAGCTGTCGCCGAGCATCAAGCGCGACTGGAGCACCCAATCCGCGCTGCTCTCGGCAGGAAGCTGGTTAAACGCTTTGATTGCGCCTTCGTAGTCCTTGGTCTGGTAGGCACAGACCCCCATTTGGTAGGCGATCTCTGGCGACATTTTTCCGCCCTGCGCAAGGTTAAAGTCAAAGTAGGACTTCGCGTCGGCGTAGCGCTTCTTGCGGAACATGCTTTGGCCAATCAGCAGCGCGATTTCAGGCGCACGCTTGGCCGAAGCCTGCTTCATGAGTGTTTCGCCGAGCCTCAGCAGTTCGTCGTCTTTGCCTTGGCGCGCATAAATCTGGGCGAGGTAGTACGGGACCACTGGGCCAAATTCCTCGTGCTGCTGAAGGGGCTCGAGGTTTTCGAGGGCCGTTTGGTCAGCCTTTTCGAGGTAGGCGATGTGGCCGTAGTAGTACTGCGCCGTTTTCGCCACCGAGGACTTGGATTTTTTGGCTTCGGCCAGTTCGGCCTTTGCCAGGTCAAATTCGTTCAATAAAAAGTGGGCATAGCCCAACTTAAACTGGACTTCGGCGCGCAAGTTCCGCGCAAGGTCCACGCCGTCCAGCTGGCGCAGCCACCGCTTCGCTTCTTGGTAGCGGCGTCGGTTGAACGCCTGCTCGGCCGCCTCGAGCACCAAATCGATTCGGCGCGACGACGACGGGTAGGTTTGCAGAAATGCTTCGGCGTAGTCCTCGGCATCGCGGTGCAGCAGCCGAATTGCACAAAGCGCTTGGTAGTACATCGATTGCTCGGACCAGTCGCTGGCCTCAGGGACCATGGTGCGAACCTGTGCAAAGTACTCGTAGGCCGAACTGTAAAGCGCTCGGTCAAAGCGGGCGCGGGCTTCCGCAAAAAGGGCTTCGGGTTGCTGGCCCGTGATGGGCTGCTGGGCAAACAGGCTTGCGCTCGACAAAAGCGCGGCGAAAAACAGAATCCTCATGTTGTTCAAAAGTACATCGTGCTTTTGGTTCGGCTCTCGTTACTTTGCATAAACTGTGCCCATGGAAAAGTCTCCCGTTTTATCGCTACAAAAAGCCAGCATCGTGCAAGGCAACCACCGCGTCCTCAGCGACGTGAACCTCGAGGTAGCTCCGGGAGAATTTATTTACGTCATCGGCGCGACCGGATCAGGCAAGTCCTCGCTGCTCAAGACCCTCTACGCCGACCTTCCCTTGGAATCGGGCGAAGGAAGCATTGTGGGCTACGACCTGCGCAACCTGAAAGAGCGCGACATTCCGTACCTGCGCCGCCAGTTGGGCATTGTTTTTCAGGACTTTCAGCTGCTCATGGACCGCAGTGTGCGCGAGAACTTGGATTTTGTGCTCCGCGCCACCGGCCAAATGAACCGCAGTGAAAACGACGACCGCATCGACAACGTGCTGCGCCGCGTCGGCATGCCGACCAAAGGCCACAAAATGCCCCACCAGCTTTCGGGCGGCGAACAGCAGCGCGTCTCGATTGCGCGTGCGTTGCTCAACGACCCCCCGTTGATTTTGGCCGACGAGCCCACGGGCAACCTCGATCCCCACATGTCTGAGGAATTGATGCACCTGCTCGAGGAAATCCGCGCCAGCGGACGCAGCATCCTCATGGCGACCCACGACTACGCGCTGCTGCTGAAGTTTCCGCATGCCACCTACCGCTGCGCCAACGGAACCCTGGCGTCGACGGTGCAGCGCACGCTCTAGTTCTTAGCTAAACCGTCGGGCCACTTCGGCGGCGTTTGCCGCGTGCTCGGCGGTCCAGGCCTCGTTTTGGGCGGCGCGAATCAGGTCGTAGGCCTGTGTCCAGTTCGCGTAGGTGCGGACTCGGTTGCCGAGGTCCAGGCCGGCCACAGCATGCTCGTGGGCCACAATGTGGCGCCCTTGGAGCAGCGCTTGAATCAGCTTGAATTTGATACCGAGTGCGTGCTCCGCGTGGACCACGACCACTTGGGCTTGGTCGTACAGCGCGTCGAGCGCGTCGTCCGACGGGCGGTCGACGTAGTGCGGGGTTCCGGCGGGCGCATTGTGGCCCGCCAAGCACAGTGGCGCTAACGGCGGATCCGCAGCCATCAGGGCACGGAGCGCCACGGCATTTTCTTCGACGCTGAACTTCCCCACGGCCAGCACCATGGGGCTCGGAGCGTCGCCTTGGGGGATTCGCGCTGCAAAGGGATGGTGCGGCGGGACCCACACCGCGGCGGACTTGGGCCGAAGCGCATTCCAAGCTTCTGCATCGCGCGGGGTAATGGCTTCTACCCTCCCCGTCCAGCGCGCAGCCAGGGCGCGCTCCCAACGACGCAAGGCCCAGGTCTCCAAAAAATAGTAGGCGCGCCGCAATCCCGATGCGCTGCGGGCCAAGCTCGCGTAGTAGGCAGATTCCGGGTTGTGGAGCCGCAGCGTGCCTTCGACGCCCATTCCGCTGCAGTGAATGCCGTGGTAGGTCACGCGGCCGCGCTGCACGGCGGCTTGGTGGCGCGCCACGCGCGTTTGGCGGCTTTGCACGATCCATGGAGCGAGTGTACGCGGCCAGACCGCCCGTCGAAGTACGTTGGTCGGCACCTCGGTAAACGGTTCGGAATGCGTCCACGCGCTGCGGGTAAAGGCATGAAGGACGACCTGATCGCCCTGTGCCCTTGCCGCGCGAACGTGACCCAGCACTTCCAACGTACCGCCGTAGCGGGGCGGCTCCAATCGATCCATGCTCCAAATGTGGTGCGTAGCGCGGCCTTCGAGGCGGTCGACGAGGCGGTGCCAGACCGCGGACTCGTGTCCCCAGTGGTAGTGGTGGGCCGCGGCGCGGGCGGAGCGCGCCGCCGCGGCGTACGCCTCGGGCTGAAGCAGCTCCCGTGCGGCCTTCGTGATCGCAGCGGGGGTAAGTTCGGGTAAAACCGCACCCGCACCCGTTTCGCGCACCACCCGTGCGACTTCCACCAGGTCGCTGGCCACTACGGGGATTCCCGCCTGGAAGTAGTCAAACAGCTTGTTGGGCAGGCTCCAGCGGTAGTTCTGGGACTTGGGTTTATCAAGGCTAAAGCCTAGATCGGCCGCTTGGGTGTAGCGCTGCAGCTGCGCGCGGTCCACCCGGCCGACAAAGCGGACGTTGGGAATTCCGTCCGCAGCCACCTGGCGCTGCAGCTGGGGAATGGCGTCGCCGCTACCCACCACAACGAGCTCGACTTCGGGGCAGGCGCGGGCGGCCTCCACGAGTTCTTCGGCCCCGCGGTCGACGTTGATTCCGGCGCCCTGAAGAATCCAAATTACGTTATCTAGGGGAAGGCCAAGATCCGCGCGAAGCCTGCGCCGGCGCTCGTCCGCTCCGTCCCATGCGCCGTCGGGACCCCACGGGAGTTCCGCCGGTAGCGGCACGTTGCGCACCACGTCCCAGGTTCCGCCGTACTCGCGGGCGTACTGGGCGGCAATGCTTTGGTTGACGGTCACTCGAAAATCGGTGCGCGGAATTCCGTAGCGCTCCACCGCCCGCCACAGGCGCTGCACGAAGGGGCGAGATTCCAGTTCGGGGGCGCCCAAAAAGTACTCGTGGCTGTCGTAAACCAGCGGTTTGGCGCGGCGCATCGCCCACCAGGCGTTGGGTCCCAATGTATCAAGGTCGTTGGCGAGGTAGACGTCGGGCTTGAGGCGGCGAAGCGCGGACCACAGCCGGATTTGGAACTCCAAATAGAACAGCGGCCCCTTGGTGACGCGGCAGCTCATTCGCTGCGTTTCGTAGGGCCGGTCCAAGGGCGCCGGATTGGGGTAGGTTCGGCCCACGACCACCACGCGGTAGCCGCGCTCCATCCACAGCGTGGCGGTGCGGTGCACGCGCTGGTCGCTGTGCACATCGTTAATCACGCTTAAGACGACGGTCGGAGCCATGCGGCGAAGGTAGCGCAGCCCGGTTTTGAACGAACTTTGTGCGCATGATGCCGGACCCCCGCCTCCTTCGCATTGCGGACTACGACTACCCTCTGCCCGACGAGCGCATCGCCCAGGAGCCCTGCAGTCCGCGCGACGCGGCTAAGTTGCTGGTGTGGGACCGTGGCACGCTTCGCGACCTCGGGGTTCGCGACGCGCCTGACGTGGTGACCGAGTGGCCTGCCTACCGGCTGGTGGTGAACGAGGCCCGAGTGGTTCCCGCCCGCATTTTTATGCCGCGTCCGAGCGGAGTCGGTCATTTCGAGCTGTTTTACCTCGACGCCGAGGGCCTGTCGGTCGAGCAGGCCATGGCCGAAACGTCAGCCTTGACGGCGTGGTGCAAGGTGCGTCCGTCCAAAAAATGGAAGGACGGCGCGGTCCTGGAGCACGAATGCGGCCTGCGCGCGGAGCGGATCCAAACTGGCGACGGCGAGTCGCTGCTGCGCTTCTCGTGGTCCAGCGGCCAATCCTGGGCCCAAATTCTTGGCGAAGTGGGGCACATTCCCCTGCCGCCCTACATGCACCGAGCCGACACCGAGGCCGACCGCGAGCGCTACCAGTCGGTTTTTGCGCGCCACGAAGGCTCAGTGGCCGCGCCGACCGCGAGCCTGCACTGGACGCCGGAATTGATGGATCAATGGCGGTCCGTGTGTGCCGACACCCAAGCCGTGACGCTGCACGTGGGCGCCGGAACCTTTCAGCCCGTCAGCGCCGACGCCGTGGGCGAGCACCACATGCATGCCGAAGAGGTCGTGATCCGCCGCGAACTGATTGCATCGCTAGCCGACGGCCTGCCCGTGCTTGCCATGGGCACCACCGCGGCGCGCACCCTCGAATCGCTCTACTGGTGGGCCTTGGAATGGCGCTCGACCGGCCAAATGCCGGCCTTCGTTGACCAGTGGGCGCCCTACCAGGAGTTTCTGGTTGCTGGTTTCTCGCCAAAGGCCGCTCGTGCGCAACCCGACCGAGTAGCACCCGAAGTCTGCGAGTTAATGCACTGGGCGGCCGAGGAGCTTCAGCGGAGCGGTCGCGAGGTCGTTTCGTTTCGCACGGCGCTCCTCATTGCTCCGGGCTATTCGTTTCACCTAGTTAAGGCGTTGATCACGAATTTTCACCAGCCGCAGTCCACGCTTTTGCTGCTGATTGCCGCCGGCCTCGGAGACGCGTGGCGCGGAATCTACGAGCACGCCCTCGCCCAAGATTACCGCTTTTTGAGCTACGGCGACGCGAATCTTTACCGTTGGTAAACGCCTGTTCGCGCTAGCGGCCGCAGCTTGCGGTCATGGTACGGAACGTCATTTTTGTAGGATTAGCGGTCCTCGCCTTGTGGGGAAGCCTCTGGCCGTCGGCCCGCGCGGATGCTGGTGGAAGCTGCGGAGCGTTGGCGGGCGCTTATGGCTTGGCTAGCCACGACGTCTTGGCGGTACACAACGTACCGACCTGTGCCAACGGTTTGGCGAATTCCACGCGCAGCGCGAAGGCCGACACGTTGGTCTTTGTGTGGTGGAACCTTCAAAATCTTTTTGACACCGTGGCGAATTCGGGCCCAAGGGATCGGGATTTCTTGCCCGACGGTCCTTACCGTTGGGATTCAAAGCGGTATTATGCCAAGCTGTACGCGGTGGGCCGCGGCTTGGCCGCGGCGGCGGGCGGCCGCATTCCCGACGCGATCGGCGTGTGTGAGGTGGAGAACGCCGACGTGCTCGACGACCTCGAGCGGCGGTGGCCGCCCGAATGGCGCCTGTGGCGCCTGCACCGCGACAGCCCTGACGAACGGGGAATTGACGTGGCGGTTTGGTACAACCCGGAACGCTTGAGCGTCGACAGCGTTGCCTGGATCCACCCTGCGCAAGACTACCCTACCCGCGAGGCCATATGGGTCCGCTGGATAACCTCCACCCACGACACCCTGTCGTGGATCTGGGTCCACCTTCCGTCGCAACGGGCACCGGCTCCGTCGGCGCGTGCCGAAGCCATGCGAAGCATTATAGAACAAGCCCCTAAAAACCTCGATGGGGTAATAGGAGACCTCAATGAAGGGCCAAACGGCCCGCTGGGCACCTACCTGCGTAGACTCCACATGCGGCACCTACCCTGGCCCCACTACGCTGGGAGTTTTGCGTACCGTGGCCGGCTTGAGGCATTAGATGGGGTGTGGGTGCGCGAAGCAACCAATTGGAGTGCGACCACCCATGTTGTTCCGCTAGGGCTGAGCAAGAGTCCGCGCCTCGGCTACCAAATTCGAGGCTGCTTTGAAGGACTCAGGTACCGCGGTGGCGCATCAGACCACCTCCCTGTGAGCATCAGCGTAGAAGTGAACTAAAAAGCGCGTATTTTAGCGCGACGATGGGCAAAACCCACACGCTATTTATGAAACACCTAGCTACTGCCAGCCTCGCCTTGTTTGCCTTGGCCGCCTGCAAACCCACGGAACCTGAACCCGTTCCCGAAGTATATATCACGGATTCGCTCACGGTGAGTCCGAAGCAAAAAGTCTTGGTCATCGAGACGACGGGAACCTGGTGCCAGTACTGTCCCAATGGTGCCCAATCCATGCTGATGGCCATCAATACGTTCAACGACACCGTGAACCACGAGGCGCTGATCATTCCGTTCGCCTCCCACACCGGTGACCCCTTTGAGTCTTCGGTTCAAACGGCACTCAATACTGCCTTCCCGACGACCGGCGTTCCCAATTTTTACGTTCAAAATGCTGATGCGGGTCAAGACATTATGGGTCCGATTGCCGGCGCAATTGACGACGAACCCAAAGTTGGCGTAAACCATGCTTGGGTTATGAACGCTACCAACGACACGATTTATGTTTACCCTAAAGTGCAGTTCTTTGAAGACCACAAAGACGCACAGTACTACGTTCAATCGTATGTCTTGGTTACCAACATCGACGCCAAAGAATACAATGCGGGTGGACCGGTTATCAACCTGAATCAGGTTTCGTCAGTCCCCATTGTAACGACGGGCTCTGGAGCCATTCCGACGAAGTGGACCGGTCAAGTCGATCCGCTCACGAAAAAGGTAGCTGGAGACATTTACCAGCACGACCATATTCCGATGACGTCGGGCCTTACGCCCAACGCGTTCGGAGTAGAATTGGATTCCATCAATCCGCTGGGCAACGACTTTTTTGAGGGCGACATCTTCGGTTCTAAATTCACTCCGATTGTCATTAAAATCCCTTTGAATAAAGACATTCAGATGCAGGCGGTCCGCCAGCTCCTCCCGAACGTGAAGCTCGAGGTTGCTACACTTCTTTGGACTCCCCGCCTTGACGGCGAGCCGGGTGTGCTCTTCGTGAACGGCCACATCGACCACAAGTAGTCGGTAATCCGATACTTGTACCTAAGCCGGCCTTTGGGCCGGCTTTTTTTTGCCCCCTCTTTCGCGTGGCCGTTGGAGCTGACCCCTAGAGTGGCTTCGAAAGTATGAGGTCGGTTTGGTCGTCGCTACCCAGTCGAAAAACGTGGTGGCCTACTTCACTAAAATGGTAGCGGGCATAAAACCTTCGGGCTGCCAGGTTGTGTTCCCACACGCCCAACCAAAGTTCCTGCGCATTCATGCTACGGGCCTGATCGATAGCCCATTCCATGAGTTGGCCTCCCAAACCCTGGCCTTTGGCGGAATCAAGCACATAAAGGCGCTCCAGCTCAACTGCCCGAAGGCCACGATCTTCCGTCTGGGCTAATCCCCAATTGATTTTGGCGTAGGCCCAAAGTGTGCTGCCCGAGGCCATAAGGGCAAATTTGGATTCAGGGCACTGCAGCTCTATGTGGATCTGCTCGAGCGATAGCCGCTCGTCCAAGTAGGACTGCAGGTCTTCTGGCGAATTGAAGGCTGCGAACGTCTCAACAAACGTCGTGCGACTCAGTTCCTGCAGGCGCAACGCGTCTGCGAGCGTTGCCTCGCGAAGTCGAAGCATCTTGATGCTATTTGCCGCGGCGAGCCCGACGGTTGCCGGCCTCTTTATTGGCCTCGAGCATTTCGTTCATCTTCTTGGCGAAGCGCGACTGCGATCCACCCTTGGCCTTGGTTTCGTCTATTTTGGCACGGATCGCCTTTTCGTCGATCACAAATTCCTTGATTACCCACTGCTGTCCAAACGTCAGCACGTTAGAAATGAAGTAGTAGTACGAAAGACCCGACGAGTAGTTGTTAAACCAAACGAGCAGCATAAACGGCATCAGGTACTGAATAATCAACATCTGCTGCTGCATCATGCTGTTGCCCGAAGTCGGAGTCATCGAATTGTTGAACTTCGTGTACAAGAAGGTCGAAATGGCCATCAATAGCGTGAAGAGCGAAACGTGTGCGCCGTAAAACGGAATCTCAAAAGGCAGGCTCAAGATGCTGTCGTAGCTCGACAGGTCGTCGGCCCAAAGAAAGGCCTGTTGGCGCAGTTCAATAGATACCGGGAAAAAGCGGAACATCGCGATCAGGATCGGCAGCGACAGCAGCTGGGGAATGCAGCCGCCGAGCGGGTTCACGCCAGCCTTCTGGTAGAGGGCCATCGTCTCCTGCTGCTTCTTGGTGGGGTCCGCATCCTTGAATTTCTCGTTGAGCTCGTCCATTTCGGGCTTAAGCACGCGCATTTTGGCCATGCTCTTGTAGCTCGAGAACGTCAGCGGCGACAACGCCAACTTGATAAGGGCCGCCATCAACAAGATGATGATACCGTAGTTCATTCCATACCCGTCGAGCCAATTGAACAGCGGAGACACGATGTACTTGCCGATCCAGCCAAAGATGCCCCAACCGAATGGGATCACCTCGTCGAAATTGCGGTCAAATGACTTAAGCGTTTGGTAGTGGTTTGGACCGTGGTACCAAATGCCCGAGGCGGAAGCTACGCCATTGGTCGCCTTGAGTGTGAGCTTGGACTCAAACAGGCGGCTGTGGAGCGTGTCGTCTGGGGTGCGCGTGCTAAGCTCTGCCGAGGCAAAACCTTGGTCGGCCTGCAGGATGCTGCTGAAGTACTGCTGCTTGTGGGCAACCCAGCCAAGGTTTTCGGCAGACTCGTCGTCGTCGGCTCCGTCACTCAAGCTGCTTCGCTCCTCTTCGGCATTTTCGTAGTAGTAAATGCTGGTGTTGGTGGCCTCATTCTTCAGGCTTTTCTCGTGGCGGATTCCCGCTTGGCGCCACGTAAGAGTCACGTCACTCTTGCTCGGCGTTTGAAGCGACCACTTAAGGCCGTAGCCCTCGGCTGGCAATTCATAGGTCCACGTGGTGCCTTTTCCGTCCTGAAAACGGTACAGTCCGCCCTCTTGCTCCACAAGGTAGGCGCCGGCACTAAGGCCTTCGATTACTTGATTTTGGTCGACAATTCGCAGCGGCTTGCCCTGCCAATCGCGGTACTCCTTGAGTTCGGCATACTTGATTTGTCCGCCAAGGTTGCTGATCACATAGCGCACTTGGGCATTCTCAAGCACAAATTCCTGCTCTTGGACTGAGGTATCCTGTCGTGCAGCAAGGGTATCGGCCGCTACCGGCTTCGCTTTGGGCGCGACTTTGGAAGGCGCCACCGCGGCGGACTCATCGGGCTGTGTGGCCGGTTCCATGGTGCTGGCCCAGTACGAAGTTCCGAGCAAAATGGCCCCAATTAGGGCAAAACCAATGAGTTGGTTGCGATCCAAAAACGGACGTTGTTCCATGATTTAAGCGTGTGCGTGCTGAAGCGCGGCCTCGACAAACGAGGTGAACAGCGGGTGCGGCGCTTCGACGGTGGAGCGGTACTCCGGGTGAAACTGAACCCCGACAAACCAGGGGTGCGAAGGAATGGTCACGATCTCGACGAGGTCGTTTTGGGGATTGACCCCGACGGGCTGAAGGCCTGCCGCGGTTAGTTGGCTGCGGTAGGCGTTGTTGAACTCGTAGCGGTGGCGGTGGCGTTCTGAAATGAGCTCGCTTCCGTAGAGTGCAGCCAGCTTGCTGCCCGGCTCAAGGGCGCAGTCGCAGGCGCCTAGGCGCATCGTACCGCCCTTGTCGGTAACGTCTTTTTGGCCCGCCATCAGGTCAATGACCGCATGAGGCGTTTCAGGGTCAACTTCGCTTGAGTTGGCGCCCTTCAGGCCAAGCACGTTGCGGGCGTACTCGATGACCGAGGCCTGCATTCCAAAGCAAATTCCGAGGAAGGGGATTCCGTGTTCGCGGGCGATGCGAACTGCCTCAATCTTGCCCTCAAAGCCACGGGCACCAAAGCCAGGGGCCACGAGCACGCCGTGCATCCCTTCCAGATGGCTGGCCGCGTTATCCGGGGTCAGTTCTTCAGAGTGAATCCACTCGATTTCTACTTTGGCATGGTGCTCGGTTCCGGCGTGGATGAGGGCTTCGCTGATCGATTTGTAGGAGTCCTTGAGCTCGACGTACTTACCGATCAGGCCGATGCGCACATGGCGTTCCGGGTTCAGTAAGTTGGTCACAAACGATTCCCACTTGGTGAGCTCGGGCTTGCCTTGCGTCGGGAGGCCCAGCTTTCGGAGTACCACTTGGTCCATGGCCTGGTCGCGAAGGAGCATCGGCACTTCGTAAATGGTGCGGGCGTCGAGCGACTCAATCACCGCGTCGGGTGTCACGTTGCAGAACAGGGCCAACTTGCGGCGCACGTCTTCGCCCAAGCTGTGTTCGGCACGGCACACCAAGATGTCAGGCTGCACCCCGGATTCCTGAAGCATTTTAACCGAGTGCTGGGTAGGCTTGGTTTTCAGCTCGCCGGTGGCGCGCAAGTAGGGCACCAGCGTAAGGTGTACGCTGACGCAGCGCGTTCCAAGTTCCCAGCGAAGCTGGCGCACCGCTTCGATGAACGGAAGGGCTTCGATGTCTCCCACGGTTCCGCCAATTTCGGTAATGACAATTTCGTAGCGGCCGTCATCGCCCAAAAGCAGCATACGGCGCTTGATTTCGTCGGTGATGTGGGGAATAATCTGTACGGTCTTGCCTAGGTAGTCGCCGCGGCGCTCCTTGTCAATGACGTGCTGGTAAATACGTCCCGTCGTGACGTTGTTGGCTTGGGAGGTCGGCCGATTCAGGTAGCGCTCGTAGTGACCAAGGTCAAGGTCGGTTTCGGCGCCGTCGTCGGTCACGTAGCACTCGCCGTGCTCGTAGGGGTTCAGCGTACCCGGGTCAATATTGAGGTAGGGGTCGAACTTTTGAATGGTGACCGAAAATCCGCGCGCCTGCAGGAGTTTGGCGAGGGACGAAGCGACGATTCCCTTGCCTAACGACGAGGTAACGCCACCGGTGACGAAGATGTATTTAGCCTGATTTGCCATGCGCTGCGAGGTTCGCGCAAAGTTAGGGCATTAGAAGGCGTAGCTCAGCAACAACGTCGGCATAATTGGCAGCTGATTGACGCGCTGCGCCTTAGGCGTGTCGTAGTAGAAAATATTGCGTCGGTTGTACACGTTCGTCACGGCAAACGAGGCTTCTAGATGCTGCTTCTCGCCCAGGTCCCACGACTTCTTGGCCGTGATGTCCATTCGGTGGTAGTCCGGCAGGCGCTTGCTGTTCAAATCGCCGTAAAGGATGCCCATCTGGCCGTTGCGCGTGGGGAACGGGTAATCAATCCAAGGGCTTCCGTCGGGATTCGTGAACGGTAGCTGCTCGTAGTAGCCGCGTATCGGCGTGAACGGAAACCCGCTGCCGTAGTTCCAGCGAACGTTGAATTCCAGCGACTTGGGAAGCTTGCGCGCCAGCACCAGGTTCACGTTGTGGCGGCGGTCGTAGAACGGAGCATAGGTTTGTTCGCCGTCAAAGCGCGTGCTGCGGCCGAGCGAGTACACGCCCCAGAAGTACCAGGACTTGTCTTCGTAGTTAATTAAGGCGTCGATTCCGCGCGCCAAACCGCGCTCCACCATGAAGTCCTTGCGCAGTCGCTCGGGCTGGTTGGCGTACTGCTCGTTGTCGTCGTAGAGCTTGTAGCGGTTGACGTTGGTAATCATGTTGAAGCGCTTCACGTAGGCCTCGAGTTCCACGTTCCACTTCGGGGCGGGGTTGAATTCGATGCCCAACACAAGGTGGTCCGCCGTCTGGAGGCGTCCGGTCACGGGCTCGTTGCCGATTTTGCTCGGCAGGTCGATGCCTCCGCCGCTCAAAAAGCCATAAAATAGGTTCACCACGTCGCGGTCTGAGTTGGCGGCAATGAGGTTCTGGGAGTAGCGTCCGCCCGAAAACTTAAAGCGCACGTTTTCTGAGGCGTTGAACTTGGCGCCGAAGCGTGGCTCAATGCGCAACAGCCCCATGGTGGCATAATTGTGCAGACGAATACCCGGCTGAATGAGCCAACGCCCTTGCTGGCGCTTGTAGTCAAAGTAGAGGCCGAGCTCGGTGGTATTGTCCTCATCCTGAAGGGTTCGACCTACGGAATTGGTATACTGGTAGTCGGTGTAGTAACCGATAAATTCCAGTCCGTACTTGAGTTCGTCGGCCTTGCGCAGCAGGTAGGTAAAGTCGAGTCCGCCGTTGAACCCGTTAATCGTTGAAAAGCGCGGACGGTTTTCCAATTCCGTCGACGTGATGGTGTAGGCGCTTTGGGCCAAGTGGCCCTCAAGAATGGTGTTGGACGCAGCGGGGACGACCGTGAAGTCCGTTCCGTAGCCGTAGGAATTCCACGAAATCGACTTGTTGCCCGCGAAGCGCACCGCGTCGGTGAAGTTGAATCCAAACACATTGAATTTGTTTCCTCCGTTGGACTCGAGTGAGTACTTGCTGTACAGGTCGCGAAACTGGAACGGAAGGCCGCCGTATTCCGTGGCCACGTAAGGGTAAAACACGGGGGCCGCTTTGTCGAGCAACGACTGCTTGTAGGAGACAAGTAGCGAGCTGGGCGCGATCCCGTCTTTTTTGCGGCCGACGGGAATCTCGAGAAGGCCCTTGGCCAAGTAGGTCGAGGCCGCCACCTTGCCGGCGATGCGGTCGCGGCGCCCGGTGCGGGTGCGGATGTCCATAACCGACGAGGTGCGCCCACCATATTCCGCACCAAATCCCGCGGTGTAGACGTCAGCCGACTGCATGATGTCGGTCTCAAAAACCGAGAAAAATCCGATGCTGTGGAAGGGATTGTACAAAATCATCCCGTCGAGCTTGACCAAATTTTGGATCGGCGCACCGCCGCGAATGTAGAGTTGTCCGCCCTGGTCGCCGGTGGTAATCACGCCAGGCATTACCTGCAGCGCACGCACCAGGTCTGGTTCGCCCCCAATGGAAAACGTTACAATCGACTTGGGGTTGAGCTGCACCACAGCCGTCGAAACTTTGGTTTGTTTTTCTTGCTTTCGGGCGTCGACTACCACGTCGTCGAGCTCTACCGTCGATTCCTTGAGGGAAACCCGGTTAAAGGTATTTTTATCGGCAACCACCTTAACATCAATGACTTGGCTGCTAAATCCAGCACGCGAAATCTGAAGTTTGTAGGACCCCACGGCGATGCCGTTGATCTGGTAAAAACCGTCGTTGTTGGTAAACGTTTCGTAGCGCTTTCCGCCGACCGAAAGGGAAACCTGAACGAGGTTCAAGGGACTTTGGTCCGAGGCGTCGACCACCAGGCCGCGCAGGCCTCCCACGCTTTGGGCGGATAGGGATTCCGCACTAAAAAAAGCAAAAACGAGTACTAAAAGCGCTTTAGTACAGTATTTTAAACAAAAGTTCATCGAGTATGTCGGCATCACGTAGGTTGGGCGACCCCATGCCTTTAGCCTGGCGGTCGGCCTCGCGAAGATAACCAATGATGCGCGCCAAGCGTCCGCCAGAATAGTTTTGGGCCGCGCGGGCAATGTCGCGGAGGGCAAATTCCGAGACCGCAAGCTGGGCCGACGCCGTTTTGGGATTGGGGTGGGCGCCGAGGCTTTGGTACACCAAGGCCTTGAAAAACGTGCCGTACACGGTGGCGATCACCAAAATCAGCGGGCTGGAGCGGCTGTGCTGCATCATGCTGCGGGCGATGCGGTAGCTGCGGTCGGCATCTTGGGCCACCAGCGCACGCAGCAACTCAAACTGGTTGTATTCGCGGCTCGCCCCCGTGTACTTTTCGACGGTAGCGGCCGTTACCTCTCCGCCCTCGCCGAGCACGACGGCGTACTTGCCCAGTTCTTGGTCGATGGCTGAGAGGTCCACGCCCAAGCTTTCGACCAGCACCGAAGCGGCTTTTTCACTGATTTTAAGCTGGCGCTCCCGGGCGAGTTCGGCCACGACGCCCGCAATTTGGTATTCCGGAATCCGGTCAAACTGAAAATACGATTGGCCTGACTTCAGTGCTTTGAACAGGGCCTTGCGCTTGTCGAGGGTTTTGCCGGTGAGGCTGAGGACGAGGACCGTCTGGGGCTGGGGCTGGGCCACGTAGGCCGCGAGGTCTTCGAGGTTGCGAAGGTCTTGCGCCTCGCGCACGACGACGACGGTGCGCTCGGCCATCATCGGGAAGCGCTTGGCCTCTGACGCTACCGCTCGGGCATCGACGTCGCGTCCGTACAGCACGCTTTGGTTGAAGGCCCGGTCCGCCTCGGGCAGGGCGTGCTCCAGCAGGGCATCGGTCGCAGCATGTACCCAAAACGGCTCTTCGCCCGCGAAGACGTACACGGGCTCAAACGACCCTTTCTTCCAGGATTGAACGAGTTTTTGGAGCACCGACTGCATGAGGCAAACCTACGACGTCAACCCTCGTGGTGGTAGGGCTCGTTGCGCAAAATGCTGAACGCACGGTACAGCTGTTCGGCAAAAAGTACCCGCACTAAGTCGTGGGGAAAGGTCATGTGGCTAAGCGCCAGCTCAAACTGGGCCATGGCGCGGAATTCCGAATCAAAACCGTAGGCGTCGCCGACGGCAAAAACGAGGCGCTTGGGCCCTGAATTCATCCACTTTTGGAGGCGGTCGGCAAACTCGATGGATTTTAGGTGCTGTCCGCGTTCGTCCAAAAGGACCAAAAGGTCACCGGGTTTCAGGTAGGCCCGCTGCGCTGCGCGGTCGCGCACTGCCTCCACGCGAAACCGGGTGTAGTGGTTTAAACGCTTGCTGAAGTCCGCGATTCCGTCTTTGGCATAGCCAACCTGCGTGGCTCCGACGACTAAAAGAATGATCTCCACCTGTGGCGTAAGTTTGGGTTCCGCGCCGAACCCCCGCGGTTCGAGCCCTGCAAAGATGAAGCCCTTACGCGAATACCTCAGCCCCGAATCCCTCGACGCCCACATTCGGCGCAGCCTCGACGAAGACTTTGGCACCGGTCCCGAGGCGGGAGACCACTCGTCGCTCGCCGCGCTCGACAACGATTTTCAAGGAGTTGCGCAGCTTAAAGCCAAAGAACCCCTGGTTTTTGCCGGTGTGGAGGTTGCAGAACGAGTGCTCAAGGCCGTAAGCCCGGCGCTGCAGGCAACCTGGATGGTGGCCGACGGCGACGCGCTCGAAGCGGGCGGCATTGCGGCCGAGGTGCGGGGGCCCCTTCGCGACCTTTTGGGGGCGGAGCGCAGCCTGCTCAACTACGTGCAGCGCCTCAGCGGCGTAGCGACCGTGGCGCGCAGCTACGCCCAATGTGTGGCTGACCTACCCTGCCAACTACTGGACACCCGAAAAACGACGCCGGGTTGGCGCATGCTCGAAAAATGGGCGGTCCAGGTCGGAGGAGCCCGCAACCACCGGGTCGGCCTTCACGACATGGTAATGCTCAAAGACAACCATGTCGACTTGGCCGGCGGCATTACGGCCGCCGTGGAGCGCACCGAGCGCTACCTCCGCGAAAAGGGCCTGGTGCGCGCGGTAGAAGTGGAGTGCCGCACCCTCGACGAGGTACGCGAGGCCCTCAGCCTCACCCGCGTAGACCGCATCATGCTCGACAACTTCACGCCCGAGCAATGCCGCGAAGCCGTCGCCTTGAACGCGGGCCAAAAAGAACTCGAGGCCAGCGGCGGAATTACGCTGGGCACCCTTCGCCAGTTCGCCGAAACGGGCGTTGACTTCATCTCGGTGGGCGCGCTGACCCATTCGGCGCCGGCTGTAGACCTTAATTTTAAGGCACGCCGTTGTTAACCACTTCACGCCGTGAACGCTACGCACCTCTTGCGCGCCCTTCGCGCCACCGCCCAAAACCTCAAGCTGCCGCTCTTTGACGGCCTGAGCGCCTACGACGTCGCCGTGTTTTTCTGGAAAGGAATCTATGAGGGCGCCGTGTCGAGCCGGGCCGCCAGCATCAGTTTTAGCTTTTTTCTGGCGCTTTTCCCCGGGGTGATTTTCTTGTTCACGCTGATCCCCTTCATCCCCGTCGACGGCTTTCAGTCGGAACTTTTCAAGCTGCTTCGCGACGTTTTGCCGCCAAACAGCTTCGACGCGGCCTATTCGACGATTACCGACATCTTGACGATCAAGCGCGGCGACCTCTTGGGGGTAACGGTGCTGGCCGCCTTCTTTTTTGCTACCAACGGCACGCTCTCGCTCATCGGCAACTTTGGGCAGTCCATTCACCGCCTCAACGTGCGGGGGTTTTGGTCCCAATACCTCGCTGCGTTTCTGCTCACGCTCGCACTCTCGGTACTGCTAATCGCAGGCATTACCGTACTGACCCTCAGTGAAGTATACCTCGCCGAATTCATCGGGGGCGAACTCGGACTTTGGATTACCGCCGCGAGCCGCTGGGTGGTGCTGCTCGGCTTGGTGCTGCTCTCCATCTCGCTGCTCTTTTACTTTGGACCGATGCGGTCCGCTCCCTGGCGATTTGTTTCGCCGGGCGCGCTGCTCGCCACCCTTTTGGTGTGGCTTACCTCCTACCTGTTTGGTATTTATGTGACGGACTTCAGCCGATACAACCAACTGTACGGCTCCATCGGCACGCTGATGATCATCCAGCTTTGGCTTTACGTGAACGCCATCGGACTCATCATCGGGTTTGAACTCAATGCGTCGATGGCCGAAGCAAAAAATCGCTTAAATTCACGCCAAATCTAAATTATTTATGCTATGCATAACAAAATTAAATACTTAGGTGCGGCGCTGATACTGAGTTTATCTGCCTGGGCCCAAAAAGCCGACGACCTCTTGGGCGTATGGTGGAACGCCGAAAAAGACGGACAAGTAGAAATCTACAAAGTCGGTTCAGAATACCGCGGCCGGATCGTCTACGTCAAAATCAACACCAACCCCGACGGAACGAGCCCAAAGAAAGACAACTTGAACCCCGACGTGAAGCTCCGCAGCAGGGTACTCATGGGCACGACTATCCTGACGGGCCTCAAGTGGGATGCCGACGACAAGGAGTGGGCCGGCGGCCAGATCTACGACACCAAATCAGGCAACTCCTACGACTGCTACGCCCGACTGAACGCAGACGGTTCGCTCTACTTCAAAGGCTACATGCTGGGAATGCGCTTTGTAGGGCGCTCGACGACCTGGACCCGGGTCAAGAAGTAACCCCGAACTTCGCGTAAAGATTGTTGAGGCGGTTCCCCACCCGGGCCGCCTCAAATTCGTTAAAGGGGAGTATGTCGGCGGGCACCTGGAACGGGCTGCGCCACAGCGCTTCAAGGGCGTCGGCCAGCGGACCGGGTCCCGGCGCCACGCGCAACCCCGCCGGCGGAACCAACCACGGCTGAAACGCCGGTATGTCGGTAGTCACGACCGGAATCCCACGGTGCAGCGCCTCGTACACCACCATACCAAAGGTTTCGTCCAGGGTCGGATGCGCCAGCACGTCGACCTCGAGGTCGGCCCAAGCGCCCGGAGCCGTATGGCCAAGCCATTGGGCGTCGACGCCGAGGTTGGTGGCGAAGGCTGCGAGCTCGTCGGCACGTACGCCGCCGCCGACGTGCACGTACTTCCACTGCACGTTCGGGTGACGGCGGGCAAGTTCGGCCAGTGCCTCTAGCGTCCACTCCGTTTTCTTTATTCGCTGGTTGAGCGGAATCAACTGGGCCACACTCAGCACCGTGAAAACATTGGCCATGGGCTGGGTTTGCGGCGGACGGTGCGCGAAGCGACGCCAATCCATCACGTTCGGCACGACCGTCATGGGGACCATGGGCAGCACTTCGGCGAGTTGGTTGGCCAAATGCTGGGAAACGGGCAATACCGCTCGGGCGGAACCCAGCGCCCGCCGACCGAAGTAGCCCCAAAATGGGCTTCGGAGCTTGACGGGAGCGAGGTTCCAGTGCTCGGTATGCACCAACGGGAGGCGCCAGCATTTCGCGAGCGATGCGGCTGTAATTCCGGCTGGAATAAGCACCTGACCGTGAATAAGTGCGGGGCGTGGCCCCGGGAATCGCTTGGCCACGTAGGCGGCCACCAGCCATGGCAGGTGGTAGAGCAGCTTCCAGCCCCGCCAGGCCACGCGAAGCACGTATTCGCCCTCGGATCCCCGGCGCCACGCGACCTGGGGCAACCACGGGCCATGGAGCAGGTCCACGTGAAGCAAGTCCGCGTCGGCACCCGCGGTCCGCGCCGCGAGCCACTGCGCTTTGATGAACGGCGAGCGGTACGGCGCCTCAACCGACGGATACCAGTTGGTCACCCAGAGCACCTTCATCGCAGGCTGCGCAGTTCGCGCTGAAATAAGAGGAGTACCGCGGCTCCGTTCAACGCCATCATGAGCCCAAACTGAACCCAGATGTCTGAAATCCAAGCGGTGGCCAAGAAGTACGTCAGCGCGCCCCAGATCGGCAACCCCAGCATTTTGGCCAGATTGTAGTTCATCGGGTAGCGGCTTCGGGTAACCCAGTGCACGGAAGCGACTTGGAGCAACGTGACTGCGCCCGATGCCCAGACGGCACCCTCAGCTCCGCGCCACGCCACCAGCGTCGCCAAAACCGGCAGGTAAATGGCCATACTCAGGGCATAAAAGCGCGGAAAAAGCTTCGTTTCCTTGAAGTAAAACAGCGGGGCCAGGTACACGTTGAACATGCCGCGCAGCGAAAGGGTCCACAGGAGCGGACCAACCCAGAGGTAGGCCACGTCGAATTCAGGGCGGGGCATCCACACTGGGAGCACGCCCACCAACCCCACATAAAGCACCGGGATGACCAGGACGACGACCGCGGTAAAGCTGTGGAGGTTGCGGTTGAGCACCTCGCGAGCATCGAGGAATCCGCGCTCTTTGAACACCCGGTAGATTCGAGGAAGTACCGCGTTGAAGAGTCCGGTTTGGATCAGTTCGAGCACCATCGCCAGCTTGAAGGCGAAATCAAACAGTCCCACCGTTTCGGGCCCCAAGCTGCCCTGCAGTATGAACCGGTCGGCGTACCGAAGGCCCCATCCGAGCAAGTTGTAGGCGACCATGGGGTACAGTATGCTGAGCCAATTTAGCGAACGGTGGCGGTCCCAGCGAATGCCGAAGGTGCGCAGCCAAAGGGCTAACACGACCAGCGCGCTCAAGCCCAGACCGAGGGTTCGGCCCCAAATGGGGGCGCGAAGCTGGTAGCCGTCGACCTCAAACGCGAGCAAGGTTCCCGCGAGCACCAGCACAAAATTGAGCGTTGCTAGGCTCAGGTAGGGCACCGGACGCTGCTGGTTGATGAGCACGTTGCTGTAGGTCTTGAAAAGGGCATAAAAGAGCGAGGAGGCCACCGAGGCCACGGCGAGCTCGTTCCAGGGAAGCAGGTCCGCCTCCGCAAACCATAGCGTGCCCAGCGCTGAAAGCCCAACGGCAAGCAACCCCGTTTGGGTAATGAAGCCAATCAGCGCCGACATCACGGCGCGCAGCTGAACCGGCTGGTCGTGGTGCTCCACGTAGCTCACGCCGACCAGGGTATCGACGCCAAAATTGATTACGGTTTGGCCGAGTACGTAGAGCCCCGTATACAGGGCAAAAAGGCCAAAATCGGCCGCCGGCATTTGGGTGTAGTACGGCAGCAGGACAAAGCCCGAAAGCAGCGGAAGCATTCCGCCCACGGTGAACGCCAGGGCTGCGCCCGAAGTGCGAAGCAGTCCTTGAGTGGTAATCGCCATCGGTGGGCTAAGGTACAGCATTCGCCAAGGCCAAAAAGCGCTTCAATTTTTGGCGTAAACTTGCGGACTATGAACGAACTTCTTCGCACCGCCAGCCGCACGTGGCTCTACCCGGTTCTCGCCGTGGTCGCCCTCAACTTTGCGTACTTCGCCCCGGTCGTTTTCCAGGGCAAGCAAATCCCCCAAGACGACATTAAGCTCGGCCTCGCCAAGGGCAAGGAAATCGTGGATTACCGCGCTGCCACCGGCGAAGAGCCGCTGTGGACCAACGCAATGTTCAGCGGAATGCCGACGTTCCAAATGTCGACGCTTTACCCCAACAACGTGCTGAGCTACGTCGATGCCGCGCTGCGCAAGCCGCTGGTCGAGCACAGCGGGGTTTACCTCATCGGACTTTTGATGCTCGGGTTCTTTGCCCTACTTCGGGCCGAAAAGGTGCAGCCCTGGTTGAGCGTCGCGGGCGCACTGGCCTTCGGTTTCAGTGGGTTTTTCATCATTTCGCTCGCCGCCGGACACAACGCCAAAATCCACACCGCCGCGTACATGGCGCCCGTGGTGCTCGGAATCCTGATGGTCTACCGCGGCCAGCTCGCCGCCGGCTTTGCCGTGACCGCGCTCGCTACGGGATTAAACATTCACGCCAACCACTTTCAAATTACCTACTACACGGCGATTCCGGCCCTGGCGATTGCCGTGGCCTTTTTGGTCGAGCTAGCGCGCTCAGGGCAGATTAAGCAGTGGGTGCTGCGCTCAGCCCTGCTGCTCGGAGCGGCGGTCGTGGGCATCGGACCCAACTTCGGCAACTTGTGGTCAACCTACGCCTACACGAAGGCGACCATGCGGGGCGGCCACTCCGATTTGACGCCGATTGCTGATACGGCTGCAACCGCTACACCGGCAGAAAAACCAGCCGGCCTAGACTTTGACTACGCCATGTCGTGGTCCTACGGCGTGACCGAATCGCTGAATATGTTCATTCCCAACCTCATGGGCGGAGGCGCCAAGCAGGACTACGAAGGCACGCAGACCTACGACAACCTCGCTCGCGTGTTCCAGCAGCAAGGACTGGGTGGCGAACGCCTCAAGGAGACCGTCAATCAGTACGCGGGCTCGTTCCTGTACTGGGGCGACCAGAGCATGGTCAACGGGGCCTACTACCTCGGGTCGGTCGTGTTCTTTTTGTTTGTGCTCGGAGCGCTCACGGTGCGCGGCGCCACACGAAACTGGGTGCTTGGCGCGGTGGCCATCAGCCTGATTCTGGCTTGGGGCCGCAACTTCGAGTCGATCAACCGCATCCTGTTCGACAACCTCCCCCTCTACAACAAATTCCGAGTGCCCTCTATGGCATTGGTCGTGAGCTTTTTGGCCGTTCCTTACCTCGCATTCGTCGGCCTGCAGCAATGGCTTAGCGGCAGCCTTGGAGGCGACGAACAGAAGCGCAAGCTGATGCTCGCCACGGCCATCACCGGCGGTATTGCCCTTTTGGTCGGCCTCATCGGACCCGGCCTGTTCTCGCTCGAAGGGCTCAACGACGCCAACCTGGCCCAGCAAGGCTTTGACCTCGGCATGCTCGAAGAGGACCGCGCGAGCCTGATGCGCAGCTCTGCCTGGAGAAGCCTGTTCTTTGTGCTGGCAACCGCGGCCCTGCTTTGGCTGCAGCTCACGGGCAAAATCAAACCGACCGTGTTTGCTGCGCTGCTCGTGGCTGCCGTGGCCGCCGACCAGTGGGGCTTTGACCGCGACCAGCTCGGTAGCGACGAATTCCAAACCGAGCGCGAATTCAAGTCTGCCTTCACGCCCACCCCGGCCGACGAATTCATTTTGAAGGACACCGACCTGCACTACCGCGTGTACAACACCACCTCGGGCTTGACTAGCGACAGCTACACCTCGTACTTCCACAAAAGTGTAGGCGGTTACCACGGCGCTAAACTCGCACGCTATCAAGACCTCATCGAGCGCCAGCTTTCTCAGGGAAACATTGCGGCCTTTAGTATGCTCAACACCAAGTGGGTTATTCTTCAAGATCCACAATCAGGGGTACTTCAGGCGCAGCCCAACATGAGCGCCTGCGGCAACGCCTGGTTCCCCAAGGAATTGCGCCAAGTGGCCAATGCCGACGAGGCCATGGCGGCCTTGAGCTCGTTTGACCCCATGCAGACCGCCATTGTCGAGCAAGGCACTGACGCGGAACGCCTGCTCAACTCCCAGACGCCCGATTCCACGGCCAAAATCACCCTGACGAAGTACGACCCCAAAGTGATGACCTACGCGGTAGAGGGGTTGACCACGTCGTCGGCTGCGGTATTCTCTGAGATTTTCTATGAAGTCCCCGGCCAGCGCTGGGTGGCTACGGCCGACGGCAAAGAAATTCCGGTAGCCCGGGTCAACTACGTGCTTCGCGCCGCAGTGATTCCGGCTGGAACTAAAGAGGTCGTGTTTCACTTTGAGCCCGAAACCTACACGACCGGCAGCGCGGTCGACGGAGCCTTCTCGCTCGTACTCCTCGCGTCGGTCGGCTTAGCGCTGTGGATCGAGTTCAAGCGCCGCCGAAGTGCCTAAACGCATTCTGGTCGCTACCTACTACTGGCCGCCCGCAGGCGGACCCGGAGTGCAGCGCTGGCTCAAAACAGCCCAAGCCCTCGTGCAGCTCGGCCACGACGTCGAGGTGCTGACGGTGGACCCGGACTACGCGACCTACCCGCTGCGCGACAAAAGCCTGATGGCTGAAGCCAACGGCATTGCGGTACACGCGACCAAGGCCCGCGACTGGTTTGGGGCCTACCAAAAACTGACGCGCCGAAAGGAAGTTCCGTTCAGCGGCTTTGCCAATCAGGCGGGCAAGCCCGGTCCTATTCAGCGCCTTTCGCGCTGGGTGCGCGGCAACTTTTTCCTTCCCGATCCCCGGCGCGGCTGGAACCGCTACGCAATAGCCGAAGCCCTACGGCAGCACGCCCAAAAGCCCTACGACCTGGTCGTTACCAGCGGCCCGCCCCACTCTACGCACCTCATTGGCCTGGAACTGCAGCGCCACGGACTCCGCTGGTGGGCCGACTTTCGCGATCCGTGGACCGACATCTACTACTACCGCATGTTTTATCCGTCGGCCTGGGCCCGCCGCCGAGACGCCGCCATGGAACGCGCCGTGCTCCAGCAGGCCGAACGGGTACTCACCGTGTCAGACGACCTTAAGCGCCTGCTTGTCAGCAAGGTTGGCGGCGACGAAACCCGCTTTTCTGTGGTGCCCAACGGCTACGACCCCGCAGACTTTAACCCTGATGCGCCTGCTCCACAAAATGCTGTGCGCACGCTGGTCTACACCGGAACGCTGACCCTCGACTACCCGCTTGACGCACTGTATGCCGCCCTGCGGATCTACGCAGGCCAGCACGGCGCCCTCCACCTCATTTTCGCAGGAAGGCCGGCTGCCGAAGCCGCGCAGGCCCTTAGCCGACTGCAGAAAGAACTTCCGCTTAGCGTGGAATTCAAAGGCTACCTGCCCCACGCCGAGAGCGTGGCGTTGCTGCAGGGTGCCGATGCCCTGCTCCTGCTGATTCCTGAACTACCCAACAACCGCGGAATCCTTACGGGCAAACTCTTTGAGTACCTGGGAAGCGGCCGTCCCATCTGGGGATTTGGCCCAGTGGACGGCGACGCCAACGCCATCCTCCAGCAAACCTGTGCGGGCGGCCTTTTTGACGACCCACAGTCCGCCGCAGACGCCCTAGCTCAATGGCCTGCGCAGGGCGCTGACCTCGAGGCCCGCACCCGCTACACGCGCTTGGGCATCGCCCGCGACCTGTCGGCTTACTTCGACAAGTAGTAGTTGCGCTCGCTGTACAGCTTGCGGAACATCGGATCCTTCAGTGAATCAATGAAGTAGATGGCTTCGCCCGTCGACTTCATCTGGGGTCCCAGCGTCTTGTTGACGTCGGGGAACTTGTGGAAGCTGAACACCGGAACCTTGATGGCCCAGCCGTTCCGCTTCGGACTAAAGTTAAAATCCGTCACCTTCTTGGTACCCAGCATCACCTTGGTGGCCGCATTTACGTAGGGCTCGCCGTAGGCCTTGCAGATAAACGGAACCGTGCGCGAAGCCCGCGGATTCGCCTCGATGATGTACACCGTGTCGTCCTTGATGGCAAACTGAATGTTGATCAGGCCCACCGTGCCCAACGAACGCGCGATGGTGTTCGTGTGGTCGATAATCTGCTGCATCACCAACTCGCCCAGATTGAACGGAGGCAATGTGGCGTTGGAATCGCCCGAGTGCACGCCGCAGGGCTCGATGTGCTCCATGATTCCGATGATGTACACGTTTTCGCCGTCGCAGATCGCGTCGGCCTCGGCCTCAATCGCGCCGTCCAAGTAGTTGTCCAGCAGCACGCGGTTGCCCGGAAAATCCTTGAACAGCTCCACCACGTGGGTCTCGAGGTCCTCGTGGTTGATCACAATCTTCATACCCTGGCCGCCAAGCACGTACGACGGGCGCACCAAAATGGGGTAGCCCAGGCGCTCAGCCACCGCGCGGGCCTCGTCGGGCCGGGTGATTACGTCAAACTTCGGGTACGGAATGTTGTTTTCCTGCAGCAGCGTCGAGAAGCGTCCGCGGTCCTCCGCGAGGTCCAGCGACTGGTAGCTGGTTCCGACGATCGGAATACCGAAGCGGTCCAGCTTCTCGGCCAGCTTGAGCGCTGTTTGTCCGCCCAGCTGCACAATGATGCCCACCGGCTTCTCGTGGCGGATGATGTCGTAGATGTGCTCCCAAAATACCGGCTCGAAGTAGAGCTTGTCGGCCGTGTCAAAGTCGGTCGACACCGTCTCGGGGTTGCAGTTGATCATGATGGTCTCAAAACCCTCTTCTTTGGCCGCCAGCACTCCGTGCACGCAGCTGTAGTCGAACTCAATACCTTGACCGATTCGGTTCGGACCGCTACCCAACACAATGATTTTCTTGCGGTCGCTCGACGGACTGTCGTTGCGGGCACTCAGCGCGCCGGGCTTGCCCGATCCGCGCTCAAAGGTCGAATAGTAGTACGGGGTTTGGGCCGGGAACTCCGCCGCACAGGTGTCGACCAGCTTCCACACGCGTTCGATGCCCATGTTCACCCTGAGGTCGTGCACTTCGCTCTCGAGACAGCGCAGCATGTGGGCAATCTGGCGGTCGGCAAATCCCTTCATCTTGGCCTCAAGCAGAAGGTCGCTCGGCATCGAGCTGAGGTTGTGCTGCTCCAACCGGCGCTGGGTGAGCATGAGGTCCTCGATTTCGCGCAAGAACCACATGTCAATCTTCGTGATTTCGTGGATTTTGCGGAGCGGAATCCCCATTTGCATCGCGTCGTAGAGCACAAACACGCGGTCCCAGCTGGCGTGCTCAAGCTTGTGCAAGATCACGTTCTGGTCGGTCAGGCCCTTGCCGTCGGCACCCAGGCCGTTGCGCTTGATTTCAAGCGACTGCGCGGCCTTGTGAAGGGCTTCTTGAAAGCTGCGCCCAATGCCCATGACCTCGCCCACCGACTTCATTTGCAGGCCCAGTCGACGGTCTGCTCCCTCGAACTTGTCAAAATTCCAGCGCGGAATCTTCACAATTACGTAGTCGAGCGTCGGCTCAAAGTAGGCCGTAGTCGTCTTGGTGATTTGGTTGTTTAGCTCGTCGAGCGTGTAGCCAATGGCCAACTTTGCGGCAATCTTCGCAATCGGATACCCTGTAGCCTTAGATGCCAGCGCCGACGACCGCGACACCCGCGGGTTGATCTCGATGGCCACGATGTCTTCCTTCTCGTCGGGGCTCACGGCAAACTGCACGTTACAGCCTCCGGCGAAGTTTCCGATCGAGCGCATCATCTTGATGGCCATGTCGCGCATGCGCTGGTAGGTCGTGTCTGAAAGCGTCATCGCCGGGGCCACCGTGATCGAATCCCCGGTGTGGATGCCCATTGGGTCCATGTTCTCAATCGAACAAATGATGATGACGTTGTCGTTGGCGTCGCGCAGCAGCTCGAGCTCGTACTCCTTCCAGCCCACCAAAGCCTTGTCGATAATCACCTCGTGAATGGGGCTCGCCTCCAGTCCGCGCTTCAGCGCGTCGTCAAACTCTTCTTTGGTCCACACGAAGCTCGCACCGCTTCCGCCCAACGTGAACGAAGCGCGCACACACAAGGGGTAGCCGAATTCCTGCGCAATCTCCTTGCCCTTGAGGTAGCTCGTGGCAATTTTGGCCGGCGCATACGGAATCTCTATCTGGTCGAGCAGGTTTTTGAACTTATCGCGGTCCTCAGTGATGTTGATCGCCTCGATGTCGACGCCGATGATGCGCACGCCGTACTGCTCCCAAAGGCCTTGCTTGTCGGCTTCGATGCACAGGTTCAGCGCGGTTTGGCCGCCCATTGTGGGAAGCACTGCGTCAATTTTTTGCTCCTTGAGAATCGTTTCGAGGCTCTCCACCTCGAGCGGAAGCAGGTAAATATGGTCGGCCACCACCTCGTCGGTCATGATGGTCGCGGGATTGGAATTGATCAGCGACACTTCGATGCCCTCGTCGCGAAGCGAGCGTGCGGCTTGGGAGCCCGAGTAATCAAATTCACAGGCTTGGCCAATCACAATGGGGCCAGATCCAATCAGGAGTACGTGCTTAATGTCGTGGTTGCGGGGCATGATCTTCAGGAACTTAGTCAAATATCGGGTGGAGCGAGCGGCCGACGTTTCGCGAAGGCACAAAAAAAAGGTGCTGCTTGCGCAACACCTTTAAATGGTTAGATCGACAAGGCATTAACCTTTGGGGTTACCCTCGTCAGACACCGTCAAACGCTTGCGGCCGCGGGCGCGACGTGCAGCCAGTACGCGACGGCCGTTTGCCGTTGCCATGCGCTCGCGGAACCCGTGCTTGTTCACGCGCTTGCGCTTCGAAGGTTGAAATGTGCGTTTCATCGTGTCGTATTTTTTGTCGACCCCACGGCCTTGACCGGGATTCGGGCTGCAAATATAGTCCGAATTTTGAAATCACAAGGGCTGTATCTTTGAAAATATGCCAAGTACAAAAAGAATTTGGGTAACGGGGGCGAGTGAAGGCATCGGGCTCGGCCTGCTGAAGCACTACCAAGCGCTCGGCTGGCACACCGTGGGAACCTCCCGCCGCGCCGACGCACCGCGTGAAGCAGCTCGGTGGATTTCGGCAGATTTGACCGTTTCGGCCCAGCGCGAACGAGCGGTAGCCGAATTGCTCGAGGCCGACTTTTGGCCCGACCTAGTGGTGCTGAACGCGGGCATTGGCCACATGGCGTCTGCGCGCGAAACCCGCCCTGAAGACGCCCAACGCGTTTTTGCGCTCAACTACGACGCCCCTGTGGAACTCACTCGGCTGCTGCACGCCCGAAGTGCCGGTCGCCCGCTTCACGTCGTAGTCATTTCGAGCATTGCCGCGCGGTTTGGCCAAAAAAACCTGGCCACCTACAGCGCCAGCAAGGCCGCCGTGGCCCTTTGGGCAGAATCGGTTCACGAGGAATGGCACGGCAGCCCCCACCGAATTCAGCTAGTCCTTCCGGGCGTGGTAACCACGGGCATCATGCGCCACAGCATTGGCCCCGACGGACACCCGCTGGGAGACCGCGCCGCGACCCACAACGGCTGGAGCGTGGAGCGCACCGCGCGCGCCATGGAGCGCGCCACCCGAAGTGCGCGCTTTGCCCACATTTTAGCGAGCCCGAGTGTACGCTTGGCCCTGGTTTTGCACGACCTTTGTCCTAGCCTGTTTTATACGCTTTTGCGCCGCAGATCATGAACACGATTATCAACCCCGCCGTACTCGAACGCCTGCCCGAACTGACCGCCCAATTTGCCGCGGGCCAGCCCAAGCACGTGGTGCTCGACAACTTTTTGCTGCCCGAAATCGCAGACGCCCTGCACCAGCATTTTCCGTCGGTCGACTCGCTCAAAGTCAAGCGCAAGTCGCTCAACGAAAACAAGGTAGAAGACTACCATTTCGAGCGCTGGGACCCCGTGTTTACCGACGTGCGCAACGCGATTCGTTCCGCGGAATTCGGACATTGGATGAGCACCCTCACCAGAATCGACAACCTTCAAACGCCCGACGACGCGCTGGGCTCTGGCCTGCACCAAGGCGGCCAAGGGAGCTTTGTCGACGTGCACATCGACGTCAACTTCGACCCCAAACTCAAGCTGTGGCGCCGCATCAACCTGTTGATTTACCTCAACCGCCACTGGGACGAGGCATGGGGCGGACACCTTGAAATTTGGGACCCCAAAATGACCCAGGTGCTGCACCGTGTGGCGCCGCTGCATAACCGGGCGATCATTTTCTTGACCGACGAAAACAGCCCCCACGGCTACAAGGCCATCAACGTCCCCGAGGGCGAGTCCCGCAAGAGCTTCTATGCCTACTACTTCACCGAAGTGAGCGACGGCTTCAAGTACAGTGACTCGAAGTTTATTGCACGCCCCGACGACAGTTTTGCGCGACGCAGCGCCACCGCCGTCAAGGAATGGACCAAAATTCGTGCGAAGCGCGTGCTGAACGCCCTTGGCGTGAAGATGCTCGACTTCCAAGATAAAAACCGCTTTTAAGGCGGAATGGCCAAGGCTCAGTTCGGCAACAAAACGCCCAAAAAACCGATTACATGGTCCGCGCTCACGCAGATGGCGCGCATGTACGTTCACGTCAAGCCCTACCGCGGCGAATTTTTAATCGGACTCCTCATGCTGCTGCTCTCTTCGGGCAGCAACCTGGCCTTCCCGAAGTACCTCGGTGAACTCGTCGATGCGGCCCAGAGCGACCCATCGGCGATTGACCGCATTGCGCTTACGCTGGTCGCACTGCTCGTGGCCCAGTCGCTCTTCAGCTTTGGGCGCATATTCTTTTTTGAACGCGTCGCCCAGCGGTCGCTTGCCTCGCTGCGCGCGGCGATGTACAACCACTTGGTTAGCCTTCCGCTGCCCTTTTTTCACGAAAAGCGCATCGGCGAACTCACCAACCGCCTTCAGAGCGACATCGGGGTACTCCAAGAAACCTTCACAAGCACCCTGGCCGAGTTCATTCGCCAGGTCGTGATCATCGTCGGCGGCATCGCGTTGCTGGTCTACCAATCGCCTTCGCTGACGGGCTTTATGCTGATGGTTTTGCCGCTCGTCGTGCTCTTGGGCGTCTTTTTCGGGAGCAAGATTCGGCGCTACGCCAAAGAGGTGCAGACTGCGTCCGCCGAGTCCAACACCGTCGTCGACGAAACGCTCAGCGCCGTGGCGACCGTCAAGGCCTACACCCAAGAGGGCACCGAAAAAGCTCGCTACCGCAGCGCCTTGGAGCGCGTGGCCACCTTGGGTATTCGCGGCGGAATTCTTCGCGGAGCCTTCAGCAGCTTCATCATTCTCGGGCTATTCGGCGCCTTGGTGGCCGTCATTTGGAAAGGTGCTAGCCTCATCGCCAGCGGCGAAATGGCCTCGGGACAGCTCTTCAGCTTTGTAATTTACTCGGGCTTCATTGGCGGTTCGGTGGGCGGACTCGCCGACGTGTACAGCCGCCTCCAGCGAGCCATGGGTGCCACCGAGGCCATCATGGCCATGCTCGACGAGCAACCCGAAACCAGCAACCCGCAACCGGCAACCAGCAACCAGCAACCAACAGCTAGCAACCAGCACCCCTCAACGAGCAACCCGCAACCAGAAACGAGCAACCAGCAACCAGCAGCTAGCAACCAGCACCCCTCAACGAGCAACCCGCAACCAGCGGTCGCCTTTCGCAACGTACACTTTGCCTACCCGTCGCGACCCGACGTGCCGGTGCTGCGCGGACTCAACCTGAGCCTCCGCGAAGGGCAGCAACTTGCCCTGGTGGGCGCCAGCGGCGCCGGCAAGTCGACGGTGGTGCAGCTCCTGTACCGCTTTCACGACCCCCAGCAGGGCCAGCTCCTGGTGCAAGGGCGCGACGCCCGTGATTGGCGCTTGGAGGCCCTGCGCGGCCGAATGGCGTGGGTGCCCCAAGACGTAGTCCTTTTTGGCCGAAGCATCCTTGAAAACATTCGCTACGGCCGCCCAGAGGCCACCGACGAAGAGGTGCGCCAAGCCGCCGTCGACGCCAATGCATGGGAATTTATCGAACGCTTTCCCGAAGGCTGGGACACCCAAGTTGGCGAACGGGGCGTGCAGCTGAGCGGCGGGCAACGCCAGCGGATCGCGATTGCGCGCGCCATGCTGCGGGACCCCAAGCTCTTGGTACTCGACGAAGCCACCTCGTCGCTCGACCCTGAGAGCGAAGCCTTGGTACAGTCCGCGCTCGAAACCCTCATGAAGGGCCGAACCTCGCTGGTTATTGCCCACCGACTGAGCACCGTGCGCCACGCCGACGTGATTGCGTTTTTGCACGAAGGCCAACTTACCGAGCTCGGCAGCCACGACGAGCTGATGAAGCTTGAGGGCGGACGCTACCGCGCCTTTGTGCAGAAGCAGTGGAACGGAACCCTAACTTCGCAGTAATGCATCGAATTCCGGCGTTTTTACGAAACAAGTACCTGCTCGCGGGCGTGCTGTTCGCGGTCTGGATTTTGATTCTCGACTCCAATAACGTGTTTATTCAGTGGGAATTAAGCCAAGAAGTGCGCGCGCTAGAAGACGGAGTCGAGTACTACCGAGGTGAGTTAGAGCAGACCAAACAGCGGCTGAACGAGTTGGAATCAGACCCTCGCCAGCTCGAGAAGTTTGCGCGAGAAACCTACTGGATGCACCGTCCGGGCGAAGAAGTGATGCTCGTGGAACCCTTAGATCCGGAATCGGGCGACACCTTATGAGCACCGCCCTTCCGGAATGCGCGGTACCCCGGGGTGCGCGCGAAATCCTCGCCGACTTTGGGCCCAGTGCGCCGGTGGACCGCCACGTAACGGTGGACGTAGACGGCGCGAACCCGCGAGAGGCCAACGCCGCCGCGCTCGAAGCGCTGATGGACGGGGCCAGCAGCCTGCTCTTTTGGGTGCATTCCACGGCCGACATTCCGGCGTTGCTGGCCGGCATCGACACCGCGATTGCGCCCGTGCACCTCGTGGGCAACTTCGACCCGGCCGAGGCGGCCAAAGCCCTTCCGGCCAGCGCTCAAGGGCTGTACAACGCCGATCCGCTGGAGCAGCGAGCCCGAAGCGGAAGCTGGTTCACGGGGAGCTGGAAGGAAGATCGCGAGCGGCTACGCCGTGCCGAGGCCCTCCTCCCCAGCGCCATGGGTGCCGTCGTGAGCAACGCGCTGTGGGCTGCCCCAAAGGGCGCAGTTGCCCAGCTCGCCTGGGGCCTTGCTAGCCTACAGGCCATGGATCCGGCCGCGGGTCGCCCTGTTGGGCTGGTTCTGCAGGCCACCCCCGACACCTTTGAAACGGCCGCCATGGCCCAAGCGGCTCGGTTGCTTTGGACTGCCAACCCCTTGTGGATTGTGGGGCGCGTGGCCGGACCCGAGTCTAGCACTGATGCCGCAGACCTCGTCGACCGCGGGCTTCAGGCACAGGCCTTGGCCCTTGGCGGGTGCCGCGACCTCTGGATTCAACCCCTGAACCCAAGCGCTCAGGCCGCGCGCTGGGCGCGCCACCAAGCGCTGGTACTGTACTACGAAAGCGGACTGCTGCGCCACGACTTTCCGCTGCGCGGCAGCTACCTGCTCGAGGAATGGACCGTCCAACTCGCGGAGGCTGCCCGTGCCCACGTAGCGGCCTGGGACGCGCGCGGCGGACTCCCCCACCTACTCGACCAAAACCTCGACCCATGGACGTAGTTCGCTTGCCCCACGAGTTCAGCGCGCCCGGCGAACCGCCGTTCCTGCGCGGTCCCTACGCGTCGATGTACACCCAACGGCCGTGGACCATTCGCCAGTACGCCGGTTTTAGTACGGCCGAAGAAAGCAACGCCTTTTACCGCCGCAACCTTGCTGCGGGCCAGAAAGGCCTGAGCGTGGCCTTCGATTTGGCGACCCACCGCGGCTACGACAGCGACCACCCACGCGTGCAGGGCGACGTCGGCAAGGCGGGCGTGGCCATCGACAGCGTCGACGACATGAAGCGCCTGTTCGACGGCATTCCGCTTGGCGAAATGTCGGTTTCGATGACCATGAACGGCGCAGTGCTGCCCGTGCTCGCCTTTTACATCGTTGCCGCTGAAGAGCAGGGCGTGGCCCCAGAGGCCCTTCAGGGCACCATTCAGAACGACATCCTCAAGGAGTTTATGGTGCGCAACACCTACATCTACCCGCCGGCCCCGAGCTTGCGCATCATTGCCGACATCTTCGGCTACACCAGCCGCTTGATGCCCAAGTTCAACAGTATTTCGATCTCGGGCTACCACATGCACGAGGCTGGGGCGTCGGCCGAAATCGAGCTCGCCTACACCCTCGCTGACGGACTGGAGTACCTGAGAACCGGGGTCGCGTCAGGGCTAGATATTGACGACTTTGCGCCCCGCTTGAGCTTCTTTTGGGCCATCGGCATGGACTTCGTGACCGAAGTGGCCAAGCTCCGCGCCGGCCGAGCCCTTTGGGACCGAATTGTGGCGTCGTTTGAGCCCAAAAACGTCAAGAGCCGCGCGCTGCGCACCCACTGCCAGACCTCGGGCTGGAGCTTGACCGAGCAGCTGCCCTACAACAACGTTACCCGCACCGCCGTCGAGGCTATGGCGGCGGCGTTGGGCGGAACCCAATCCCTTCACACGAACGCGCTCGACGAAGCCATTGCGCTGCCCACCGACTACTCGGCGCGCATCGCTCGCGAAACCCAGCTGCGCATTCAGCAGCGCACTGGAATTACGCGCTTTGTTGACCCCTTGGGCGGAAGCATCGCCGTGGAACAGCGCACCGCCGCGCTGATGGACCGCGCCTGGGCCCTGATCGAAGAGGTGGAAGCCCTCGGCGGAATGACCAAAGCCATCGAGGCTGGACTCCCCAAGCTGCGCATCGAAGAGGCAGCGGCCGCCAAGCAAGCCCGACTCGATTCGGTCCAAGACGTGCTGGTGGGCGTCAACGCGTTCCGCGCCGAAGACGACACCGAACTCGAAATTCTCGAAGTCGACAACCGCGCGGTACTCGCCAGCCAGACCGAGCGCCTGGCCGCGCTCAAGGCCGCGCGCGACCCCAACGCGGTGGCCTCGGCACTCGAAGCCCTTGAGGCCGCTGCCCGTTCTGGCCAAGGGAACTTGCTGGACCTCAGTATACAGGCTGCGCGCGTTCGCGCTACCTTAGGTGAAATTTCAGACGCCCTCGAGCGTGCCTTCGGCCGCTACCAAGCCCAACTTAACATGGTCCATGGAGTTTATGCCCGCGAATCCGGCCAAGACGGCCAGCTTGCTGAAGTGCGTGGCTTGGCCAACGCCTTTGCTGCGCGCTACGGGCGCCGACCGCGACTCCTGGTGGCCAAGATGGGCCAGGATGGCCACGACCGCGGTGCCAAAGTGATCGCGACCGGCTTTGCCGACCTTGGGTTTGACATCGACCTCGGTCCGCTCTTTCAAACCCCTGAAGAAGTCGCCCAGCAAGCCGTCGAAAACGACGTACACTGGGTGGGCGTCAGCTCCTTGGCCGCGGGGCACAAAACCTTGGTTCCCCAGCTCGTGGCCGCACTCCGCACCTTGGGCCGGCCCGACATTCACGTGGTGGTCGGTGGCGTAATTCCCCGCCAAGACTACGCGGCGCTCCACGAAGCCGGGGCGGTCGCCGTCTTTGGCCCCGGAACCCCGGTGGTCACTTCGGCGCGCCAGCTCCTCGAGTCTGCGCTCAACACTACGCCCTGAACCCGATGAACGGCCCCACCTGGACCCCCGAGGAATGGGCCGACGGCATTCGCCGCGCCGACCGAGCCTTTTTGGGCAGGGCGCTGAGCTTGGTTGAAAGCTCGCTGCCCGAAGACGCAGCACGCGCGGCGGACCTCTTCGCGGCGCTGGGAAGTCCGCGCCAATCAACCTTCAGGCTGGGCATAACCGGCAACCCTGGAGCCGGCAAGAGCACCCTCACCGAGGCCCTTGGCGTGCACTGGGCCGAACAAGGCCGCCGTATAGCGGTGCTCGCGGTCGATCCGTCGAGCAGCCTTCACCGCGGAAGTATTCTCGGCGACAAAACCCGCATGGAGCGCCTGAGTAGGCACCCCAACGCCTTCATTCGCCCCGTGGCGAGCGGCGGGCAACTTGGCGGCGTAGCGGCCTCAACCCGAGCGGCAATCGCACTATTGGAGCACGCCGGCTACACCAAAATCCTGCTCGAAACCGTAGGCGTGGGCCAGAACGAAACCGACGCGGCGCACTACGTCGACGGGCTTCTCCTGCTGGCCTTGCCCAATGCGGGCGACGAAGTTCAGGGCATCAAGCGCGGAATCATGGAACGCGCCGACCTTATTGCGGTCAACAAATGCGACGGGAGCTTTGTCGACGCGGGACGCCGCACCGCGACCCAGCTTCGCGAGAGCCTCAAGTGGTTTACCCGCGAAGACGGCTGGAGCGTTCCGGTGCTCCAGCTCAGCGCCGCCGAAGGCAAAGGCCTCCAGGAACTCGACGAAACCCTAAACCGATACGAACGTTGGGTGCGCGGAACCGGTGAATTTGACACCCGCCGATCCAGCCAGCGGGAGCACGCTTGGCGTGAGGCGTGGACCGCCTTCCTCGCCCAGTGGGCCGACCAGCAGCCCGAAATCGCAACCCTCCGCGACCAGGCCCGCGCTGCCTACAGCCACGGGCAAAGCGCGTTTTTCCCTAAAAAATAACTAGAACTCGTAGGCTACCTCGGCCTTCAAGTGCTTGAGCGCCGCTTGGGTTGGCAGCTGCTTCAGTTCCATGGCGGCGTTGAGCAGGGCTTTTGAAAGCTCTGCTCCCGAAGCCTCCGGATCGAGTTGCGCCGAAACGGTATTCAGCAGCGACACAGTAGCCGACTTGGCGGTCGTTACGTAGTCCCACACCTCGTCGCTCACATAAATCTGCTGGCTCAGGTTGTGTTCGAATTCGTCGCGAATGGACTTCTGCAGGAGCAGCAGATACTCTGCATTAGTTAGGGATCCCGATTTGACGCGCACCACCAGTGAATTGGGGCTAATGCGCTCGAGGAAGAGTGCCAAGCGCTCATAAGCCTGCAGGCGCAGCGGCAGTGCCTGCCGCTGATTTTGGGCGCGGTGTTCCGCGCGGCGGCGGCGATCCTCGTTGTCAAAGTAGCTTGACATCATCAAATACACTGCAATCAAAATGAGCAGCGACGGGAAGACAAAGCGAAACGTGTCTAGAAAAACGTCCATGGCCCAAATATCGGGGCGATTGCCGCAATATTGTACTTTTACCCTGTGATTTCTCGCTTATCTGACCGCGTGAACGCAATGGCCCTCCCGATGACCATTGCGATGGCTAAAAAGAGCCGCGCCCTACAAGAACAGGGAGTAGATATTATCAGCCTCAGTTTGGGCGAACCCGACTTTGACACGCCCGGCCTTGCTAAAGCTGCAGGCATCGAGGGGATTGAACAAAATTATTCGCACTACATGCCCGTCAGCGGCTACAACGACGTGCGCGACGCTGTGGTCACCAAGTTCAAGCGCGACAACAATCTCACGTACACGCGCAACCAAATTGTCGTCAGCACCGGAGCCAAGCAATCCATTGCCAACCTCATGATGGCCCTGGTCAATCCGGGCGACGAAGTCGTGGTACCCGCGCCCTACTGGGTGAGCTACAACGACCTTGCGGAATTTTGCGGCGGAACGGTCGTCAGCCCGGTGGCCGGGCGTGACCAGGACTTTAAAATCACGCCAAGTCAACTGCGTGCGGCGCTGAGCCCAAAGACCAAAGTGCTCATTTTCAGCAGCCCAAACAACCCCAGCGGGGCAATGTACCGCCAAGATGAACTCGAAGCCTTGGCGGCCGTGCTGCGCGATTTCCCTGACGTGGTAGTTATTGCCGACGAAATCTATGAATACCTCAGCTACGGTGAAGTTCCCCATTACAGTTTTGCGTGCATTGACGGCATGTACGACCGGACTGCGACCGTCAATGGTATGGCCAAGGGCTACGCCATGACGGGTTGGCGCCTTGGCTACCTGGGCGCTCCAGAATGGTTGGCTGAAGCGTGCGATAAAGTTCAATCTCAATTCACGAGTGGAGCCAGTAGCATTGCCCAGCGCGCTGCAAAAGCAGCCTTACTGGCCGGCCCTGCGCCGGTTCAGTACATGGTCGACGCCTTCAAGCAACGCCGCGACCGCTTCACGACCGACCTGCTCAAGGCGCCCAAGCTTGGTGTGAGCCTGGCCCCGGGTGCCTTTTATGCCTACGTCGACGTGACCACCTACCTCGACGAGCGCCACCCTACCTCCAACGACCTTGTTATGTACCTATTAGAACATGGAGTTGCGGGTGTTCCGGGCGAAGCCTTTGGTACCCCCGGCTACATTCGGTTTAGCTACGCGGCGAGCCAGCACGACCTTGACCGCGCTGCCGTGCGCATCACCACGGCACTGAACGCCCTCTAGCATGTCGACTCGCCTCCGGAACACCGTCAACCAAATTCGCGAGCGCATCAACTTGCGCATCTACGACAGCAAGCCGTTTGTCACGAAGTTTTTGCGCTACCTGAGCGTGCCGCTGTCGCTGACCGCCGTGGCTGCGTTGATTTTTTCGTTCGGCTACCAGCTCAACACCGACCAAAAGCTTTGGGTGGACTTCATTCTCAAGGCCACCATTGGTTTTTACATTTTTAAGTACTTCTCTGAGCTTTTTTATGACTTCAGCCCGCCCGACTACGTTCGGCGCACCCGGTTTGAGTTCATTTTAATGTGCTACATGTTGGCCAACATTTTGGCCGTCAACCTTTTTCACATCGAACTCACCCAGAGCCTCGGGGAATGGCTCGGAATGAACAGCTTCGCCGACCTCTTTATGCTGGTCGTTCAAGGCTACTTCTTGGTGTTTGTGGCCCTTGAACTGGGCAAGGCGAGCCGCCTCCTGCCTCACCTCAAGCT
>Ga0315907_10000883_pt1 | contig 41102 bp, 40 predicted proteins | sample LakEriMetagenome_3_FD_203525 | JGI IMG/M metagenome (GOLD analysis project Ga0315907, IMG submission 203525) | Freshwater fungal communities from buoy surface, Lake Erie, Ohio, United States - Buoy 12 MA123 | ecosystem: Environmental > Aquatic > Freshwater > Lake > Lake biofilm | place: USA...
GCACTAACTCTGAATCGTGATTCAAAGCCATTCTTTTCGAGAAAAGAACAAACCTTAAACCTACCTGGTTAGTGCCCACACTTATCGGCTGTTAACTTGTTAAAGATCGCTTCGAAATTTCTGCTATCCTCACCGCTCTTCGTTACTACCTCATTTACTACCTGAGACCCTGAAGAACCGCTTGTTTGCTTCGTTTCGTGCTGCTTGTCGTGCAGCAGAGAAACGAGATTATGCACATCCTTTTTCAACCTGTCAAACACTTTTGGCAAATAATTTCAAAGAATCTTCACATGAAAGTTAGACCGAGCGTAAAAATACTGCAATCACAAGGACTTGGAAGTCGTCGCGAATGTGAAAATATTTTTTGGAATTCTGAAATTTTTCGCAACGGAATTCGAATCGACCCGGAAATTGATGAAATTTCACTGGGCGATTCCCTTTTAATTGACGGAAAAAGCTTTGAAATTACCCAATACAAGTACCTGTTGATGCACAAACCCGCCGGCTATGAGACTTCTCACCTGCCCAGCCACAATCCCTCGGTATTCGATCTATTGCCTAAGCACTATATAAAGCGCGGCATGCAAGCCGCGGGAAGGCTGGATGTAGACACAACCGGACTTCTCCTGTTTTCAGATGATGGCCAATTCATTCACCGCCTTATTAGTGGGAAGGTAGGCACCAAGCAGGAAATTGAGAAAATTTATGAGGTAACAGGCGCGCGCCCTTTTACGGACTTACAGCTGCAACGCTTGATCGATGGCGTAGACCTGGATGATGAACCCGAAATCATTTACGCCAGCAGGGCCAATTTAATGGCTGATGGAAGGCTTGAGTTGGGCATTACCACTGGAAAATACCACCAGGTAAAAAGAATGGTGGCTGCTGTAGGCAACCATGTGGAGGCACTAAACCGCCGAGTGGTTGGCCCCTATGAATTACCAACCGACTTGGCTGCTGGTTCCTATATAGAAGTAGACCCAGCCCCTGTACTGAATAGGGGTGCGGCGAAAGCGGCCTGAATTAAAAGGCTTTATTCAGCCTTGAGCCTTCAAAAATGGCCTGAATTCTCAGCCATTTGTGTATTGTGTGAAGAAGCACTTCGAGTACAATACGTGGCTTAAATTTTAAATCCTCATCAAACTCATGAAAACAGCACAAGAAGTTCGCCTCGGCAACGTGGTTATGGTTGGCAAAGACCCCATGGTGGTTTTGAAAACTGAATACAACAAATCGGGCCGCAACGCCGCCGTTGTAAAAATGAAAATGAAAAACCTGCTGACCGGTGCAGGCATGGAAAGCGTTTACAAGGCGGACGAGAAGTTCGAACTGTTGGTGTTGGAACGCAAGGAAGTTACTTATTCCTACTTTGCCGATCCGATGTATGTTTTCATGGACACGGATTACAATCAGTATGAAGTGGAAGCCGAGAACATGGGCGATGCATTGAACTATCTGGATGACGGCATGGAATGTGAAGTGGTGTTCTATGATGGCAAGGCGCTGTCGGTTGAATTGCCAACAAGCCTGGTTCGGGAAGTTGAATACACAGAACCTGCGGTACGTGGCGACACATCAGGCAAGATCATGAAGGCAGCCCGTATCAAGCCCACCAGCTTTGAAATTCAGGTTCCAGCCTTTGTTGAAATTGGCGACAAGATTGAAATTGACACACGCACAGCGGAATATCGCAACCGTGTGAAATAAGTTCGCCAAAATGGCGTATTTGTTTGGGCCCCATTGGGGCCCTTTGTTTTTTCAGGCATCTGGCACTTTATGCACATTGGAATTGTTTGCAAGGTAATCGATAATTTCGGAGATGCTGGCTTTTCCCTTCGTCTGGCCAAGGCTTTGGTCGCGATGGGTCACAGTGTTGATTTGTTTCACGATGAGCCGACCACTTTTCAGGCGCTCTATCCGCGCCATGAAAATAACAAGCTGAGCTTGATTGATGCGACTGGGATTGACTTCGAAATTCAGCGACTAAAAACCCCGGAGTTGATTCTGGAGCCGTTTGGCACATCCAGCGAGCAAACAAAATTCCGTTTTGATTCTGCACTCAAACGCCTATTCCCTGAAACACCTTGGCTGCTGATTGATTATTTGTCATCTGAAAGTTGGGTGGAAAGCTTTCACTTGAGCAACTCAGCAGACCCTAGCACTGGCCATGTCACGACATTTTTTTATCCTGGCTTTACTGACAAAACCGGGGGGCTGATTCATTGCGACTACCCAACGCACCTGATTGGCAAACGGGCTGCATCAGACGCAACAAGCCTGAACATTTTCGTTTTCGCTTATCCGAACGCGCCGATCAGAGAGTTGATTGACTCTTGCAATGCAATGAATACTCGTGGAAGTGATCTGCAAATTGGACTTGCGGGAAATGCAGCAGCGCCAGAACAAGGCGATTGCGCCAACGCCATACCCTTTGTTGCGCAAAGCGGGTTTGATGAACTGCTGGCGACATATGATGTGCTGTTTGTTCGTGGCGAGGATTCGTTTGTTCGCGCGCAGTTGGCCGGCAAGCCATTCATTTGGCAGATTTACCCCACTGAGGACAATGCGCATGCCGAGAAACTGGCCTGCTTTTTTGATCTGTATTCGACCGGGCTTGGTGCAGATTGTAAATTGGCACTGTGGAATTGCTGGCTGGGCTGGAATGGAATTGGATCAGAGCCAATGCCTGATTTTGGCAAGTCATGGATTGCACTACTGCCGCACTTGCCTGAATTGCAGACCCATGCGCTAAAGTGGCAATCTCGACTGCTGAACGGGCGAGAGCTTGTAAAGGAAGTTCTTACATGGCGCAGTTTACAAACCCCTACTTTGAATGAAAAGCCTGATTTATAGGGCTTTTTTCCAAGAAAAGAAAGCACCGGGAAAGGCAGACACTGAACTCAAGTTCGATACTTGGATTCGGTCATGCTGTCATTTCTTCTCTCTTTGAGTTTTGGTCTAGGCTCAATTAACCTGACGGAACTGCCCGCACACCAAGTTGAACAAATTGCCAAAGAAGTCATGAGCGAGCTAGAGAGTGAAATGCGGATCAAACCGACATTGATGGTCACAGAGCGACCCGAGCCGACACCCTTGGGTGCCTTGGCTTATGCCAATGGCAAATGCGTGGTGATTGTGAATACCAATGAGACTGCATGGGCACAATGGGGACGGTTTTTGAACAATAGGAACCGTGCACTGTGGCCGCAGATTATTGCTGCATCGGTGGCACACGAGATGGGGCATTGCTTCAGGGAAAGCCGATCTTTTGTGGCCAACTATGAAGTGAATCAAGAAGAGCTTCGGGGTATTCAAAACCCAGGGGGCATTGGCCCGAGCCCGGACATGGTTTACAAACAAGAGTTGTTTTCTGACACCGTAGCGATTCTCTACGCCAGGGAAAATGCGGGGAACGAGGCTGAATCTGTGATCGAAACCATGATTCAGGCACGTGAGAAGTACAGCGCTGATGACCCCACCCACAACACGTCCAAAACATTGAGCCGCTTGATTGCGAAGGACACAAAACGCCGAGGGGATGAAACTTTTGGCGTGGCTGCCACGCGTTTACTTTCAACGCTATAAAGCAACCTTGCTCTATTTGGCTCGAGGAAAGGCGTTGTCATAAACGCTGGACAGGTGATCAAAATCGAGAGCGGTGTAAACCTGGGTCGATGCGATAGATGCGTGCCCCAGCAGTTCCTGAACAGCTCGCAGGTTTTGAGTGCCTTGTAACAAATGACTTCCAAACGAGTGACGCAACATGTGCGGGTGGAGGTGCTGCCCCAGGCCACTTTTGGCGGCATGATCTGCAATATCCCGCTGTGCTTGTCTTACAGTCAATGGATGGCCTTTGGCCGAGACAAAAAGGGCGTATTCCTGTACCCGCCCTTGCTTGGTCAAATGAACCTGCCGTGGCTCGGTAAATTCTTCAAGACGTGCTTTCAAGGCGTCAACAACCGGCACGATGCGGGCTTTATTTCCCTTGCCGACAACCCTCAGTTCACTTGATCCACCCAACACTTCTGCACGGAGCGCCAAGGCCTCGCTGATTCGCAGCCCAGTGCAATAAAGCAATTCGATTAACACATGCGCCTGAGCAAAACGAAACTCTTGTGGCAGCGGTTTGGCCAGCAGGGCAGCCAAGGGATCGATGCCCACGGCCTTGGGCAAGGACCTCGGCAATTTGGGTGTTTTCAGCCCCAAGGTGGGGTCAGTTTCTACAGCGCCGTTGTTGAGCAGGTACTTGAAGAAACCACGCCAACTTGAGGCCAGGCGCGCCAAGCTTGAAGGTGCTGCACCATTTGCATGGCGCTGGGCAAGGATTGATTTAAGCGCAGTTGTTGTAACCTGATTTGGCGGCGCACTGATCAGCAACAAGTCTCGGTAGGCCGCCTTCACGGAGTTATCGCTATAACGCCGCTCAAGGCGGAGAAAGTCGAGGTACTGCTGAATCAGGATTGAGTGTTCTGGAGTCTGCTCAGCGCGGCGCATGCGGTTTCAGCCAGAGTGTTCAGAAAATCAGTTTCAAAGGTGGGCGAGAATCGGTCTTTGTCGGGAGAACCAAAACCCAGACAGCCAAAGGTTTCGGGACTGACGCCAACTCGCAACGGGATCAACACCACGGAACGGGGCACGACTTCTTCCCCTTCAAAAACGGACAGTGTGGGTGCATTCTCGGAAAACCCGCAGTACAGGCTTTTCATGCCATCCACCAGTTCTTTGTCGGCACTGCTGTCATCAGAAGTGGCGTTTGCCCACAATTTCAAACGAACAATTGGCACCAGAAATTTTTTCTTGATCGCGTCGACCAATACTGCGGGCAGATCACTGGCGTTTTTGACCGTCAGCAGAGTACGGGTGATGGACTGCAGATTGTCGATAATCGCCTGGTTTTCAACCGCCGCATGGGTCATTTCGACCACTCGGTGCTCAAGAGATTTGACCTTTTCACGCATGGCTTGAATTTGACGTTCGTGCAGCGATGCAACATTTCCGGCGCCTTGCTCGGGCAGTTTCACAAACGCGAGAATGCCCGGATTCTTGATTAGAAAATCAGGGTTTGCCTTTAGAAAATCAGCAACCTGGACGGCCTCATCAGTCATAAGTAAAACTCTCCTTCGAAAACTGTTTGCGCTGGGCCAGTCATCAAGACGTCGCTGTCTTGCTGGCCACTCCATTCAATGGTGAGGGTTCCGCCGGCTTTGACAACATCGACACGCTCGGCCACAAGCCCCATTTTCATGCTGACCACTGCTGCTGCACACGCGCCTGTTCCACAGGCCAGGGTTTCACCAACCCCACGTTCGTACACGCGAAGGTGAACGCGACTGCGATCGACAACATGAAGAAAACCCACATTGACCCTTTCAGGAAAACGGGGATGTGATTCAAGTATTGCGCCCAGGCGTTGCACCAATTCGTCAGAAGCAGGTTGATCCAGGAGAATAACCACATGGGGATTGCCCATGGAAGCAACACCAACCCACAATTCTTCGAGATCAGGGCCTGAATCAACGGGGAGCTTGTATTGCGTCAAGCCGCCCACCTTTCTGCTGGCAAGGCCTTCTGCGATGAATGGCACATTGACTGGATCCAGTTCAGCGGGTCCCATGTTGACCTTGACCCAATTGTGTTTGATCAATTCAGGCTGAATAATGCCGGCAAGGGTTTCAACGGTGATTTGATTTTGGCGGGTCAACCCTTTGTCAAAAACATACTGCGCGAAACAGCGGGCACCATTGCCGCACTGCTGCACCTCTTGACCGTCTGCATTGAATATTCGGTACTTGAAATCAGCTACGCTGGAAGATTCAACGATGAGAACCTGATCTGCGCCAACACCAAAGTGGCGGTCTGCCAGACGCTTGATCAAGCCTGGGCTGAGGTCTATTTCGGCTGCGCAATTGTTGAGCACTACGAAATCGTTGCCCGCACCGTGCATTTTGGTGAACTTGAGTGTTGTCGAGGTTGCCATTATTTGAGTTGCCAAAAAACTTGGTGTGTTTGTTACAAGTGTCAGTATATTCTGGACTCGCCAGCCGGACGGGTTTTAAACCGCTTGTGCAACCACAAGTACTGTGGAATGTTGTCTTTCACCCAAGACTCGATGTGGTGGTTCATGGCCTGTGTTGATTCAGTGTCGTCGCTGAGAGGAAAGTTGGGCAAAGGCTTGTGAATGTGAATGCTGTAACGACCATTGCTGTACCTGGTTGTAACGGGCACAACCTGCGCTTCAAGCAACTTCGACAGGCGGGCCACTGCGGTAACGGTGGCGGCTTTTACGCCAAAAAAATCAACAAAAACCGAGTCGCGCTCACCGAAGTCCATATCGGGCAAATAGTACAAGGGGCGCCCTTTTTTCATGGCTGAAAGCAAGGGGCGAACTCCCTGCTGGCGAGACAGAAGCAATTGATCGCCAAATCTGGAACGGCCTTTCAATATAAGGGAATTCAACACCGGGTTTTTCTGGTTGGAATACATGGTGACCATGTCGATTTCCAGGCACAGACGACTCCAGGCGGCATCAAGCCCTAGAAAATGCGGGGCCAGAAAAATGGTTGGAGTTTTGGCATCAAGAATGGCCAAAGCCTCAGGATTTTCAATTCGAACACGGTCGCGCACAACCTTTTCATCGCCTGACCACAACCAGGCCCTGTCAAGAAAAGTGCGCAGGTAAAAATAAATATGCGCAATGGCCCAACTGATGCGCTGAACCACCGAGGAATCGGGGAAGCACAGGGAGAGGTTGGTGAGGGCGACCATTCGGCGCTCGCGCGCCAGCGCAAACAGTAACAAAGCCAACAAAACCGAAATGGAAGTGGAAATAAACCTGTAAGCGAAAAACGGTAGCCGCGCCAACGCGAACCAAATTGAAATGAAATATTGAGTCACGATCGCTCTTCCTGGCTGTGTTGGCCTTTTGGAGGCTTATAACGTTCGTAGCCCCAGTAGTATTGCTCGGGGCGCATTAAAATCAGTTTCTCCATTTCCGCATTCACTTGGGTGGCCGCCTCGACAGGATTGGCGCTGAGCGACTCAGGGCCTTGATACAACTCAAGGCAGAACCCTTGCCCGCCCGGTTTTCGGTAACCAATTGCCAAAACAATTGCTGCGCCAGTGGCGTTGTGAAGTCGGCCTGGCAAGGTCATGGTGTAAGCAGGCTGACCAAACATAGGGGCCCATACACCCTCGCCTTGAGCTGGAACCTGGTCGGGCAACATGCCCACTGCCTCGCCGCGCTTCAGGGCTTTAAGCAGAATTTTCACGCCACCCAGCGTGGTGGGTGCGATGGCGACGTTGTCTCGTGCCCTGCTTTTTTCAATGATGCTTTGGAGTTCTGCCTTGCGATTCGGGCGATACAGCACGGTGATTGGAGCACGCGTTGAAAAAATTTGCGCGGTTGATTCGAAACTTCCCATGTGCGGGGTCAGGAAAATAATGCCCTTCCCTTTGGCTTGGGCACGTTGAACGACGTCCCAGCCAGAGATGTTGGTGCAACGCGCTGCACCCTGCTGAGTTGAAAGGCCCCATAGAAAAGGGAGCTCGAGAAGCGCCATGCCAGCGTGCTTGACCGAACCCTTTACAGCATTAAGACGAGCCAATTCATTGCCGGGGAAAGCTATCCTGGAATGCATGTCGATTTTTTGACGATAATTGGCCGACAAACCATAGACAACCCAACCCAGCAGGGCTCCTAGCGCATGCAAAACAGGCAAGGGAAAAAGAGAGAATGTTTTAAATAAAAATTTGATCATGAGGCAGATTGTAACCAGTGCGCGCTTTGCCTTCGCCTTTAAATGTTGTATATTTTCGGAGTTCGCTGAGTTAAATGACAACTTGCGGGGCGAACTAAAACAAATCTGCTAAAGCGTCGCCGGGCTTCAAACGAACATGGCGGCAACAACAACCCCCTGTTTTTTTGGAGCTTTTTTATGTCTAATGAATTCTTCTTTACTTCCGAGTCTGTTTCGGAAGGCCATCCGGACAAAGTTGCAGACCAAATTTCCGACGCGGTTTTAGATGCAATTCTCGAACAAGATCCCAAGGCGCGCGTAGCAGCTGAAACACTGACCAACACGGGTTTGGTGGTGATGGCTGGCGAAATTACGACCACTGCACAAGTGAATTACATCGACGTTGCCCGTGAAACGCTGAAGAAAATTGGCTACGACAACGGCGATTTCGGCATCGATTACAAAAGCTGCGCTGTCATGGTGTGCTACGACCGCCAAAGCCCTGACATTGCTCAAGGCGTGGACAAGGCGCATGACGATGGTTTGGACCAGGGCGCTGGCGACCAGGGCTTGATGTTTGGTTACGCAGTGAATGAAACCCGCGAATTGATGCCACTGGCCATTAGCCTTTCTCACCAACTGGTTCAACGCCAAAGTTTATTGCGCAAAGACGGCCGCTTGCCTTGGCTGCGCCCAGACGCGAAATCGCAGGTAACCATCAAGTACGTGGACGGGAAGCCTTACTGCATCGACACCGTGGTGCTTTCAACCCAACATTCGCCTGATATTGAACTGGCTACCCTGCGTGAAGCGGTAATTGAAGAGGTGATCAAGCCTGTATTGCCCAAGGAACTTGTAAAAGGAAATATCAACTTTTTGGTGAATCCGACCGGCCGCTTTGTAATTGGTGGCCCACAGGGCGATTGTGGCTTGACTGGCCGCAAAATTATTGTGGACACCTACGGTGGCGCAGCGCCACACGGTGGCGGCGCGTTTTCGGGCAAAGACCCTTCCAAGGTAGACCGTTCAGCTGCATACGCAGGCCGCTACGTGGCGAAAAACGTTGTGGCAGCTGGCCTGGCGGAAAAGTGCCTGGTACAGGTGAGCTACGCGATTGGTGTAGCGCGCCCCACTTCAATCATGGTGAATACATTTGGCACAGGCAAAATTGATGACAGCACAATTACCGAACTGGTGGGCGCTCATTTCGACCTGCGCCCCAAGGGTATTGTGAAAATGCTGGATTTGCTGCGCCCAATTTATGCAAAAACAGCTGCCTATGGTCACTTTGGCCGTGAAGAACCAGAATTCAGCTGGGAGCGCACGGACAAGGCCGAGGCTTTGAGGGCTGCAGCCGGTATTTGAAGGTATTTGACCAGTTTGCAGATTAATCAGGAAGAACCCGGCTTGAATACTGTGGCCTTCCTGACCCAACCCTGTTACAATTTAGTGCGTTCGAGGAGCGTTGCGACACACCCATGCTTTATTGGGGTGCTAGGCTCGAACAAGAAATAAACAACGGCGCTCACGCTTCTTTCTTTATGAACTTTAAAAAGGAGGGCGTGATGAACGCCATTGCAAAACCTATCACCGCCAACGGCGAAAACGATTTTTTCGTAGCCGACTTGTCTCAGGCCGATTTTGGCCGCAAAGAGATCGCGATTGCAGAAACTGAAATGCCCGGCTTGATGGCCATTCGCAAAGAATTCGCTGCATCCCAGCCCTTGAAAGGCGCCCGCATTACCGGTTCACTGCACATGACGATTCAAACAGCTGTGCTGATTGAAACCCTGGCAGCACTGGGCGCGGAAGTGCGTTGGGCCTCTTGCAACATCTATTCAACACAAGACCACGCGGCCGCCGCAATTGCAGCAGCCGGCATTCCTGTGTTTGCATTCAAGGGCGAATCACTGACTGATTACTGGAATTTCACCCACCGCATTTTCGAATGGGCAGATGGTGGTTATTCCAACATGATTCTGGATGATGGTGGCGACGCAACCATGTTGCTGCACCTGGGTACCAAGGCTGAAAAAGACATCAGCGTGCTGAACAACCCCGGCAGCGAAGAAGAAATTTGCCTGTTTGAATCGATCAAGAAAACACTGAAAACTGACCCAAGCTGGTACTCGAAGCGCCTGAAAGAGATCAAGGGCGTGACTGAAGAAACCACAACAGGTGTGCATCGCCTGTACGAAATGCACAAGAAGGGCGAGTTAGCCTTCCCAGCCATTAACGTGAACGATTCTGTGACCAAGTCGAAGTTCGACAACCTGTATGGCTGCCGTGAATCACTGGTTGACGGTATCAAGCGCGCAACCGATGTGATGATTGCGGGCAAAGTGGCTGTTGTGGCTGGTTACGGTGATGTGGGTAAGGGTTCTGCACAGGCTTTGCGTGCTTTATCAGCCCAGGTTTGGGTTACTGAAATTGACCCGATTTGCGCATTACAAGCAGCGATGGAAGGGTACCGCGTAGTGACCATGGATTACGCTTGCGACAAAGCAGACATTTTCGTGACCGCCACCGGTAACAAGGACATCATCACCCATGACCACATGGTGAAAATGAAGGATCAAGCCATTGTTTGTAACATTGGTCACTTTGACAATGAAATCGACATTGCCAGCGTGAAGAAGTACCAGTGGGAAAACATCAAACCACAGGTTGACCACATTATTTTCCCGGATGGCAAGCGCATCATTATGCTGGCTGAAGGCCGTTTGGTGAACCTGGGTTGTGGAACAGGTCACCCCTCTTTCGTGATGTCTTCAAGCTTTGCAAACCAGACGATTGCACAGATCGAACTGTGGACGCAAAACGAGAAGTACCCAGTGGGTGTATATGTGTTGCCCAAGCACCTGGATGAAAAAGTGGCTCGCTTGCACTTGATGAAAATTGGCGCCCAGTTGACAGAACTGAGCCCAGCGCAAGCCAGCTACATTGGCGTGAAGCAAGACGGCCCTTACAAGCCTGACCACTACCGCTACTAAGAAGGACTGGTTCGCCATTGCGCGCAGACCTTGCATTGGTTGAAAAAGGCCTGTGCCCCTCAAGGGCGCAAGCGCAGATATTGATCGATCAAGGCAAGGTGCTGATGCGCATGGGGGTAAACAAGCCGTCTGTTGTTGTAAAGAAAGCATCGCAACAAATTGAGCCCTTTGTGGTGCTTGAGTTGATTCATTGCGATGCACCAAATTTCGTATCGCGTGGTGGATTGAAATTGCACCACGCACTTGAACACACCCGTATTGAAACCGAGGCGAAGCGCTGTATTGACTTGGGACAATCTACGGGTGGATTCACCGACTGCCTTCTTCAACGGAATGCGTTGAGTGTGGTAGGCGTTGATGTTGGACGTGAGCAGTTGCACCCAAGTTTGAGAGCGCACCCAGCTGTGTTGGCGCTGGAAGGCGTGAACGTTTACAAGATAAATGCAAGTGAACTTGAACAGGAAATTGCCGCGCTAAGGCCCGATTTCATGCCATTCGATTTGGCTGTTGCAGACCTGAGTTTTATTTCCCTGCGCAAGGTGTTGCCCAACATTGCCAACTTGATGCCCGCAGGATGCGAAGGTTTGTTTTTGGTGAAGCCTCAATTTGAAGTTGGGCCAGAGCATATTGGAAAAAATGGTTTGGTAAAAAACCTCGACGATTTGATCAAACAGCTGGAAAACGACGTGAAAACCTGTTGTGGCCGGCTCGATTTGACTGTGAAAGATTTTTTCCAGTGCGAGTTAAAAGGCGGCGATGGTAATCAGGAATATTTTGTGTACGCAGCAAAAAGTAACCCTGCTGCGGCAAATCAATAAATAGGTGAATGAACACACCATGATGAATATCAGCTTTGAGTTTTTCCCGGCGAAGACCGAAGAAGGCGCAGAAAAACTTCGCGCCACACGTGAAAAACTGTCTGAGAGAAAGCCAGAGTTTTATTCCGTTACCTTTGGTGCGGGCGGCACAACCCAGGATGGAACGCTTTCAACAGTGCTGGACATCAAGGCGGCCGGCGAAGAGGCAGCGCCTCATTTATCCTGCGTAGGGTCTTCCAAAGAAAAGGTGGGCGCGCTGTTACAGCAATATAAAGAACACGGAATCAGGCGTATTGTTGCGCTTCGAGGTGATTTGCCATCTGGCATGCTTGAAACAGGTTCCTTTCGCTATGCAAGCGAACTGGTTGAGTTTATTCGACAAGAGACAGGTGATCACTTTTTTATTGAAGTGGCTGCTTACCCGGAAACACACCCCCAGGCAAAAAGCCCTGCAGCAGATGTGGATGCTTTCGTGCACAAAGTGAATTGCGGTGCTAACTCGGCGATTACGCAATACTTCTTCAATGTGGATGCGTTTTTGTATTTCCGGGATCAAGTGCAGCACCGCGTTAACGTTCCAATCATTCCCGGCATCATGCCCGTGACCAATTTCAGCCAGCTTGCCCGTTTTTCGGATGCCTGTGGCGCTGAAATTCCGCGATGGATGCGAAACAGGCTGCAACATTTCGGCGACGATCGTGAATCCATCCGCGCGTTTGGGCTTGAGGTGGTATCAAACCTGTGCGAGCAGTTGATTAAGGAAGGTGCCCCTGGATTGCATTTCTACACCATGAACAATGCACAGCCAACCTTGGCTATTCTGGACCGAATCGGTTATTAGGATTTCGTTCAAGACAACTGGCTGGGCGGGATGGCGATAACTTCCCGCTCCGTCACGAGGAAATCAAGTATTTCATCGTGTTGTTCAGAAAAATTATCTGTTGACTCAGTGAAGGCATAGGCCACACCTACAGTGACTGGTTTGTTTGGCATTCGACTCAAAGTTCGGTCGTACCAACCCGCACCATAACCAAGCCTGGCGCCCGACCTGTGAAATGCCACGCAGGGAACAAGCAACACCAGTGGCTGAACCCATGTTTTATTTTTGGGAACCGGGATGTTGTAACGGCCAGCCTCCAGTTCGTCGCCTGCAGCGAAGCTGGCAAATTTGAGTACAGGGCCTGTTGGTGACCCACAACAGACCGGCAATGCCCACTGGAAGCCAGCAAGTGCCAAATTATTCGTAATATTAAGTACACTCGGCTCGCCGCGTGTGGGATGGAACAGGCCCACTGTGCAAGGCTTGAACGTTTGGAGTAGAGTAATCAAAGATGCAGAAATTTGTTGGCTAAGGCCATTTATTTCATCGGGCTGCAGCTGATTTCGATAAGCCAGCGCGCTTTGTCGCAATGATTTTTTCATGACAGGAACAATGACAATTTCTCACCACATTTCACGTTGGATCTCGCTACCTTTGCTGGCCTTGAGCGCCTTGACATTTCAGCCCGCCTTTGCCAACAAACAGACAGAGGGAGAATTGATCAAACAGATCAATTCTGCTTACGTAGATGGCGCTTATGACAAGTTTAACCGCTTGACGGCGGAGTTGCCCCAAAAAAGCATTTTCAGACCCCAAGCTGATATCTGGCAGTTTCGGTTTTTTCACAAGGGTGTGGAAAAGCAGTTTCCGGACCGGGAGGTGGTCTGGAATAAATCTGAAATTTTGCCACTGCTGAACAAATACGAGAGCAGTTGGCCGGCAGAACAATTGAGAAGAGACTGGCTGGAACAATTGGCGCGTACCGGCCAATGGGCCACCTTTTCGGAACAACGAAAACTCTTGCGCTACCGCCCTGATCAAGGTGTGGAATGTGCAGACCTAATGTATGCGGCCGAACAAGGGCAGCTGGTGAGGTATAAGCTGGATGCGGTAATCAGCTTTGACAAACGTTTGCCAAGAACATGTCGTGCACTGCTGAAGAACCTCTACAAATTGGGAGCGGTGGAGGCCACGGACTTGGACCGCCATGTGCTGCAAATGGTCGCAGCGAATCAGGCAAGCAATGCAATCAAATTTGTTGAGGATTTGAAAGATACAGCCTGGGGAAAAACGATAGACAACGCCACCTTAAAAGAGGCAATTTCCAACCCTGATAAATACCTGAAATCGGCTGCTCGGACTGAAGATACAGATCTGTATATAGCGGCCGCACTGGCCAGAAAAGCAGTTGACGACCATGAACGTGTTGCAAGACAGATTACGGAAACTTACCGGGGCAAGCTGTCGAAGCGTTCTGAACAATGGCTGTGGGCCCACGTAGGCTATCGCGCAGGACTGGTGTGGGACAGAAATGCGCTGAGCTACTTCAAGCGCAGCATACCTGAGGTTATGAGCCAGGAACAACAAGAATGGAAAGTGCGTTCAGCCCTGCTTTTAGAAGACTGGAATGCCGTACTTCAAGCTACGAATGAAATGAGCCCGAACGTGAAAGAGGACAAGGCCTGGTTGTATTGGCGCGGGCGAGCACTGGCGCAGTCTGGCAAATTGGTGGAGGCCAGGCAGGAATGGATCAAAGCCAGCAGTCCGTTCTCTTTCTATGGAAAACTGGCACATGAAGAACTGGGTGATACAGTTACAGCCCCGAAACGACCTGAATTGTTAAGTGCCGCAGAGTTGGACTGGGCAAAAAAACACCCTGGCCTGACACGCGCACTTGCACTTTATGATGCCGGATTGCGTACAGAAGGATTTTGGGAATTCAATTTGCAGGTTGCGCAGATGAATGACCGGCAGTTGCTTGCGGCCGCCACTTGGGCTGAACGCAATCAACTTTACGACCGGGCGATTGCGGCAGCAGACCGCACCGAGACTGAGCATGACTTGAGTTTGCGATACCTCACACCGTTTCGTGAAAATATGCGAGCAAAAACTAGGGAAATCGGCGTGGATGAGTCTTGGGTTTACGGTCTGATTCGCCAAGAGTCTCGCTTCATAACCGTTGCTCGTTCTGGCGTGGGCGCCAGTGGCTTGATGCAGGTGATGCCTGCCACAGCCAAATATGTTGCGAAAAAAATTGGTATGTCCAATTTTCAACCAGCTGACATCACTGAAATTGAAACCAACCTGACTTTGGGTACCAGTTACCTGAAAATGGTATTTGAGCAACATGATCAATCGCCGGTACTGGCTTCAGCAGGTTATAACGCAGGCCCAAGCCGCCCCGCTCTTTGGAAACGCAGGCTGGGCGACCGGAAGATTGAAGGGGCAATTTTTGCAGAATTGATACCGTTTGATGAAACACGTGGTTATGTAAAGAACGTTATGTCGAATACGGTGGCTTATTCCCTGCTGTTGAACAATGCCTCGACCCCTTTGAAACAAAGACTGGGTATCATCTACGGATCCAAGTAATCAGGTGAATGCTGTTTGTATGACTAAAACTAAAAACGTATTGGTGATTGGTGGCTCAGGCTTTCTGGGCCAAGCGGTGTGCAATCAACTGGCCAAAGCGGGCTATCGGATTACGGTGCCTACCCGCCGTTATGACAAGGCAAAACATTTGCTAACCCTGCCAACCTGCCAAATTATTGAGGCAAATATCCATGACCGTGCAACCCTGGGTCGCCTCGTGTCGGGACAGGATATCGTTGTGAATCTGCTGGGTGTACTACACAGCAAACCGGGAAAACCTTACGGTCAAAACTTTCGCGTTAATCATGTTGAATTTCCAAAAGTCTTGTGCACAGCCATGTCCAAGCATGGTGCCAAGAGAATTGTTCACATTAGCGCCTTGGGTGTAGGCGTGCAAAACCCGGCGCCATCCATGTACCTTCGTTCCAAGACTGATGGCGAGGCAGTGGTCAAGGACAGCGGACTGGCATGGACCATTCTTCGACCCTCCGTTGTGTTTGGTCGGGAAGACAAATTCCTGAACACCTTTGCCGCGCTTGCGAAAATAGCCCCTTTCATTCCGCTAGCTGGTGCGGGGGCGCGTTTTCAGCCTGTTTCGGTTGGCGATGTTGCAAAAGCCGTACTGACATGTGTAAATGATCGAAGCAAAGAAACACTGCACAACACCTATGACTTGGTAGGTACCGAAATATTCACCCTGAAGGAATTGGTAAAGATTTCAGCCCGTGCCGTGGGCAAAAGCCCATTGGTATTTGGTATTCCCGATTTAGCTGCAAAGGCACAAGCGTTTTTGATGGAATTGGCGCCCGGCGAACCATTGATGAGCCGAGACAATGTCGACTCAATGAAAATTGACAATATTCGAACCTCGGGCAAGATTTTCCCCTTACCCAGCTATGAATGCCTGTCAGTGGTCGCCCATGAATACTTGAGGGCCAAGCACTTACCTTCTGACCTGGATGAATTTAGGGCTCGAGCTCATCGGCAAGACTAGCCGCTAAGCCTTGATTCATCGTACAATTTCGCTTTGCACAACGCAGCCGCACGTGAACCGATTGGCTGCGTTTGTTTTTAAAGCCCACGTTTTGCCTGAACACTGTTGATAGAGAGTTTTACCGTGACAGACCACTTGATGAAGACCTATGCCCGCCAGCCGATTGCTTTCACCCATGGTGACGGCGCCTGGATGTGGTCCACTGAAGGCAAGAAGTACCTGGACGGCCTGTCTGGTATCGCGGTAAATGGTTTGGGACACAATCACCCCAAGCTGGTCAAGGCGATAGCCGAACAGGCTGGCAAGTTAATTCACACATCCAACCTGTATGGCGTGGTGGAGCAGTCACGCCTCGCTGATCGCCTTTGTGAAATCTCTGGTATGGATGAAGCCTTCTTTTGCAATTCAGGCGCCGAGGCCAATGAAGCGGCCATCAAGCTGGCCAAGTACTATGGCCATAAAAAGGGCATTGAAAACGCAAAAATCATCGTAATGGAACGTGCATGGCATGGCAGAACACTGGCAACCCTCGCTGCAACGGACAGCCCCAAAGCCAAGGTAGGTTTTGGCGAGTTGCCCGGCGGTTTCGTGCGCGTGCCTTACAAGAACTTTGCTGCAATTGAGCAGGCCGCTGACGAAAACCCCGAAATTCAGGCTGTGTTACTGGAAGTGTTGCAAGGTGAAGGCGGTATTAATGTAGCTGACACCGAGTATTTGCAAGCCCTACGCAAGCTGTGTACAGCAAAAGGCTGGCTACTGATGATTGACGAAGTTCAAAGCGGTATTGGCCGTACCGGCAAGTGGTTTGGCTACCAACATGCAGGCATTCAGCCTGATGTAATTACCTTGGCCAAGGGGTTGGGTTCCGGCGTGCCAATTGGGGCATGTTTGGCTTGGGGGCCTGGCGCTGGGGTATTCACGCCGGGTACGCACGGCACCACATTTGGTGGTGGCCCCTTGGTTTCTGTGGCTGCCTTGACGACCATTGAAATTATGGAAGAGGAAGGCCTGTTGGCCCATTCCGAGCAAATGGGGCAACTGATTCGCGCTATTTTGTCGCGTGAGCTTGCCGGTGTTGCAGGCGTTAAGGACATACGTGGCCGTGGCCTGATGGTGGGGATTGAATTGTGGAAGCCTTGTGGCGACCTGGTTGCGATTGCGCGCGACAGAGGGTTGATCATCAATGTGACCCGCGACAACGTAGTTCGCCTGTTGCCGCCACTGGTAATTAAAAAAGAAGAAGCAGAAACGCTGGCCATGGAATTGGCCCCCTTGATTAAAGCGTTTCTTGAACAATCCGCATAAGGAGGAACCGGCCTGCCAGGCAAGCCGGTCTACAAAAATGCCTATCAAACATTTTTTGCAGTTCAACGATATTTCGAAAGACGAGTTCGAGTATTTGATGCAATCGTCTCGCGATATAAAGGCGAGGTTCAAGCGCTACGAGCCCTATTATCCGCTGCAAGACCGAACCCTTGTGATGATTTTCGAGAAAGCATCCACGCGTACGCGCCTCAGCTTTGAAGCGGGTATGCACCAGCTGGGCGGCTCGGCCATTTACCTGAACACCAAAGACTCCCAATTGGGCCGCGGTGAGCCGGTTGAAGATGCCGCGCAGGTTATTTCTCGCATGTGCGACATTGTGATGATTCGCACCTACGAACAGGAAATTATTGAACGATTTGCAGCCAACAGCCGCGTACCAGTGATCAACGGCTTGACCAATGAATACCACCCCTGCCAAATTCTGGCGGATATTTTTACATTCATTGAACACCGCGGCAGCATTCAGGGCAAAACCGTGGCCTGGGTTGGCGATGGCAACAACATGTGCGCCACCTGGCTGCAAGCTGCTGAACTGCTGGACTTCAAAGTGAACATTTCCACCCCCAGCGATTACAACATTGATCCGGCGAAAACCAATATCAAGGGCACCCACCACGAGTGGTTTGAAGACCCGATGGACGCTTGCAAAGGCGCTGACCTGGTTACCACCGACGTGTGGACCAGCATGGGTTTTGAGAATGAGAACAAGGCACGCCGCCGCGCATTTGCAGACTTTCAGGTAGACACTGAAATGATGGATGTGGCGAACCCGCAAGCCTTGTTCATGCACTGCCTGCCCGCCCACCGTGGCGAGGAAGTGGCGGCCGAAGTAATTGATGGACCAAAGAGTGTGGTGTGGGACGAGGCAGAGAACCGCCTGCACACCCAGAAAGCCCTGATGGAATTCCTTTTGTTGGGCCGCAAGTAAGCGGACCTGTAACAACCCTTTTTGAATCGAGAACCATGAGCGACATCAAGAAAGTAGTACTCGCCTATTCCGGCGGTTTGGACACATCGGTTATTCTGAAATGGCTGCAAGACAACTACGGTTGTGAGATAGTCACCTTCACAGCCGACTTGGGCCAAGGTGAAGAACTGGAGCCTGCGCGCCAGAAAGCACTGAAGTTTGGCATCAAGCCCGAGAATATTTACATAGACGACGTGCGCGAAGAATTTGTGCGTGACTTCGTGTTCCCCATGTTCCGTGCGAACACTGTATACGAGGGTGAATACCTGCTGGGCACATCAATTGCCCGCCCTTTGATTGCCAAACGCTTGATTGAGATTGCACGTGAGACAGGGGCTGACGCGATTTCCCATGGCGCAACCGGCAAAGGCAATGACCAGGTTCGTTTCGAACTGGGCGCCTATGCACTGATGCCCGGTGTGAAAATTATTGCCCCCTGGCGCGAATGGGATTTGCTAAGCAGGGAGAAGTTGCTGAAGTATGCGGAAGATGCAGGCATTGAAATCGACATGAAGCACAAGAATGGTGGTGCGCCCTATTCAATGGACGCGAACCTTTTGCACATCAGCTTTGAAGGCCGCCACCTTGAGAACCCAAGCGCCGAGGCAGAAGAAGCCATGTGGCGCTGGACAGTGAGCCCAGAGGCTGCACCAGACCAAGCCGAATACCTGGACATTGAATACGAGAAAGGCGACATTGTTGCCTTGAATGGCAAGAAAATGAGCCCAGCCACTGTATTGACAGAACTGAACCGCTTGGGCGGCAAGCATGGTATTGGCCGCCTTGATTTGGTTGAAAACCGTTATGTGGGCATGAAGAGCCGTGGCTGCTATGAAACCCCAGGCGGCACGATTATGCTGAAGGCGCACCGCGCCATTGAATCGATCACATTGGACCGCGAAGTGGCCCACTTGAAAGATGATTTGATGCCCCGCTACGCCAGCATGATTTACAACGGCTACTGGTGGGCGCCTGAACGTGTGGCCCTGCAAACATTGATCGACCACACCCAAAGCACTGTGAATGGCTGGGTGCGTGTGAAGCTGTACAAGGGCAATGTGATTGTGGTGGCCCGTGATTCAAAAACCGATTCACTGTTCGACCAGAACATTGCGACCTTTGATGAAGACGGTGGCGCCTACAACCAGGCTGACGCCGGTGGCTTTATCAAGTTGAACGCCCTGCGCATGCGAATTGCGGCCAATGCAAAGTTGAAACGCGGCTGATTTAAACGAAGCTGATTGAAACATAACCAAGCGAAACGGCTGGTTTACCCTCCAAAAACCGCTACCCACAAGGTAGCGGTTTTTTTATATCGACACCAAATTTGGCTCGGGCTCAAGCAAGACACCAAACTTGGCCTGCACTTCTGTTTGAATGTGGTGAATCAACTGAAGTAGCTCAGCCCCCCGCCCGGCACCCGTGTTCACCAGAATCAAGGCTTGCTTGTTGTAAACCCCAACACCACCGAGTACATGGCCTTTCAAGCCGCATTGATCAATCAGCCACCCCGCCGCCAGCTTCACCAAACCTGCACCGGCCGGGTAATTCACAATATTGGGGAAATGTTGAATTAAACCCTGCGCCTGTGCTGCCGAAATAATGGGATTCTTAAAAAAACTGCCACTGTTGCCCAACACAACTGGATCGGGCAATTTTTCAGTGCGAATTGCGCAAACCGCTTTCAGAATATTCAAAGGCGTGATGGGACCAAATTGAGAAACGCGCTGAGCCACATCGCCATACCCCAATACCGGCTGCCAATTCACTGGCAGCGCGAAATCAACGGCAGTAATCACATACCTGCCAAACCCAGCATGTTTGAAAACACTGTCGCGATAGGCAAACTCGCATTCATCCAATGTGAATGTGCGCTCAGCCTCCGTTTCCAGATCGAAGGCATGTACGGCAGAAACACAGTCTTTTAGCTCAACACCATAGGCCCCGATATTCTGAACAGGGCTTGCACCCACACAACCGGGAATCAGGGCCAGGTTTTCCAGCCCCCCCCAGCCCCTAGCCACTGTCCATTCAACAGTTTGGTGCCAGTTTTCCCCACCCCAAACCCGCAAGTGGTGGCAAACACCGTCGCAACCCAAATACTGACGGCCCTTAAAGGCCACCTTCCAAACTGTGGCATCCACCTGTGGTTTGATAAACACGGTGTTGCTGCCTTCGCCCAACAATAAAAAGGGCTGACCTTCCTGCTTGACCCGGGCCAAAGCCGCTAGATCCTCCTGCTTGACCAGCAAACGTAACTCGCGAGCATGGGCTGGCAAACCAAAGGTGTGCAAGGGTTGCAGATCGACGCTGTGGGTGGCAGTGAGGGCTGACATAGTGGGGGGTCTAGCGATTACAATGAGGCATTATGCTTGAAGGAATGAACTATGCCGTCTTTTGATGTGGTCTGCAAACCAGATCTGATCGAATTGCGCAATGCGGTTGATCAGGTGAACAAGGAAATTGGTACCCGCTTTGATTTTAAAGGCTCGGACTCCAAAGTTGAATTGAACGAAAACACCATCATGGTGTATGCCGACGATGATTTCAAACTGGAGCAAGTTGCTGAAATTATTCGCAACAAATGCGCCAAACGAAATGTAGATGTTCGCTTTCTTGTTTTTGACAAGAAAGAGAAAATGTCAGGCGACAAGATTAAGCAAACCGTGACCGTGAAAAACGGGCTGGACAAAGACCTGGCCAAACAGGTTGTGAAAGAAATCAAAGACAGCAAAATGAAAGTGCAGGCCAGCAGTCAGGGCGACACTGTGCGCATTCAAGGTGCCAAGCGCGACGACTTGCAAAGTGCCATCGCCCTGCTGAAACAAAAAGTGACTGAAACACCACTGGGTTTCGAAAACTTCCGCGATTAAAAACCCTGACGAGATTGAAGGACACGCCATGAGCGCAGACCATTCACACGACCACGACCATGATCACGGTCATGAACACCACCACGAACACGGCCCGGATTGCGGGCACCACCACGAGGTGGTTTACAACAAGGTAGTCAAGGCCAACCACAAGGTGGCCGCAGTGTTACTTCGCAATGCGAAAACCATTGAGCTTACTTTTGATGAGCGCCAGGAAGTGCCACACGATGTGAAAGCCACCGATGGCAGCACCCTGATTTGCCACTTGCATGACACAGTGGAAGTGGGTGACAAGCTGGTGTCGAACACCAATGAATGGGCAATTGTGGCGGCTGCGCAAGAGGAACTGTTTGAGGTTGAGCGGGGCCAAAAAGGTTTCGAAGAATTCTTGCATGTGGCGGGCTTGAGCTTTTGGCCGGTTCAGTTAAACGACAAGGGCGCACGCGTTGTAGCAAGCCATGAATGCATGCACATGCTTGAGCATTTTGAATTGAAATTCAGCACACTGACCGCACCCATGCTGGAAATTGTTGTACCTGAATTGAAGCACCATGATTGCTGTGACCATGACCATGGGCATGCACACGACCACAAACACGAGCACCAACATGAGCACAAGCACGGACCGGATTGCGGTCACGACCACTGAGCCAATCTAAAGCAGCAGCACCCCCGGCAGCAACAACGCAGTAAGAGGATTCACAGGCATGAGAGACGCACAGGCACCCATCACTTTCTACCGCAAGGACTACACCGCGCCGAATTACCGAATCAATAAAACTGATTTGACATTCACACTGAACCCTTCGCGTACCAAGGTGGCAAGTCGCCTGGAATTTCAAGCCTGGAATCCATCCAACCCAGACAACTTGCCTTTGGAGCTGGATGGAGAGGACCTGGAACTGGAACAAGTGTTGCTCAATGGTGAAAAACTCGATCCCTCTCGCTACACCCAAAACACGACCAGCCTGACCATACACAACCCTGGCCGCGAGGGTGTGCTCGAAGTGACCGTTTACATTCAGCCCGACCAGAACACACGGCTTGAAGGCTTGTATGTGTCCAACGGTAATTTTTTCACGCAATGCGAAGCACAAGGCTTCAGGCGCATTACCTATTTTCCTGATCGCCCCGATGTTCTTAGCCAGTTCACCGTCACCCTGATTGCCAATGAAGCCACACACCCCGTGAGCCTTTCCAATGGCAATTTGATAGAAGAAAAAAAACTGGGTGAAGGTTTGCACATGACTCGCTGGGAAGACCCCTTCCCCAAGCCTGCATACCTGTTTGCCCTGGTGGCAGGCCGCTTTGTATGTCAGGAAGAAACCGTGCACAAAGGCGACGGAAAACCTGCTTTGTTGCAAGTGTGGGTTGAACCGGGCAACCTGGATAAAACCGACTTTGCCATGCAAAGCCTGAAAAAATCAATTGATTGGGACCGCGAGCGGTTTGGCCTAGATCTTGATTTGGATCGCTTCATGATTGTGGCCACAGCCGATTTCAACATGGGTGCCATGGAAAACAAGGGCCTGAACATTTTCAACACCAAGTTCGTGTTCGCCAATCCCGAATTGGCCACCGACATTGATTTTGAAAACGTTGAAAGCGTGGTGGGCCACGAGTACTTTCACAACTGGACAGGTAACCGCGTAACGTGCAGGGACTGGTTTCAACTGTCGCTGAAAGAAGGACTGACCGTGTTTCGCGACCAAGAGTTTTCAGCGGACATGATGGCTGAAGGCCTGGATGTTGTACAAGCCGATTCTGCGCGCGCTGTTAAACGGATTGAAGATGTAAAGGTGTTGCGCGCCGCACAGTTTCCAGAAGATGCCGGCCCCATGGCCCACCCGATTCGCCCCGACAGTTATCAGGAAATCAACAATTTCTACACAGTGACCGTGTACGAAAAAGGGGCTGAGGTAATTCGCATGCAGCACACCTTGCTGGGCGAACAACTGTTTCAACGTGGCATGCAAATTTATTTCGAACGCCACGACGGCCAGGCCGTAACCTGCGAAGACTTTGTCAGCGCCATGGAAACTGCACTGCAAGAAGCCCACCCCGAACTGGATTTGAAGCAGTTCCGCCATTGGTATGCGCAAGCAGGAACACCCGAGGTGTTTGCAAGCTGGAAACAAAGCGACGGAAAACTTGAATTAACCCTGAAACAAACTTGCCGCCCTACGCCGGGACAAGCCAACAAGCCAGCATTTCACATCCCTGTGAAGCTGGGTTTTGTTGAGCAGGCCAGCGGCCGCGACATGCCCTTGCAACTGGAAAGCCAAACTGCTGCGCTGCGTGGCGATGTGCTTGACTTTACACAGGCAGAGCAAACATTTGTATTCACTGGGCTGAACAAGCCCGTAGTGCCCTCGCTGCTTCGCGGATTTTCTGCACCGGTTATTTTGCAAACCGCGCACAGCACCGACGACCTCATCTTTCTGGCTGGGCATGACAACGACCCCTTCAACCGTTGGGACGCCTGCCAGAAAATTTACGGCAAAGCCATTCTGGATATTTACCAGCAACAAGGGCAAACCGGCGGCACCAACACCCAAGCTGCCGTGCAAATTGTAGAAAACCTGCTAAAAGACAAGCAGCTGTCTGATGGCTTCTTGGCCTTGGCCTTGCAATTGCCCAGCGAAGGAACCTTGCTTGAGGCATTCGACGGATTGGTAGACCCAGTGGCCATGCATTTTGCACGCACAACCCTGCGCGATTTACTGGCGTGCACCTTCGGTGCGAACTTCAAGACAATTTACGATGCACGCAATATGCCCGGGCAGCCCTACAGCTACAACGCAGTAGCCGCAAGCCAGCGGGCTTTGAAAAACGTGGCCTTGGCCTATTGGGTAGCAGCTAGCGCCGATGAAGAACTGACTGTGGCCAAGGCGCAGTATGCAGCTTCCAACAACATGACCGACCGCATGGCAGCACTAAGTAATATTGTGCACAACGGGCCAATCAACCCGCCTGAACTGACCGAGTTTTTTGAACGCTTCAAAAACGAAGCGTTGGCCGTGGACAAATGGTTTATGCTGCAGGCCACTGTGCCTGCTAGCAATGAAAACATCAACACCTTGCAAGCAGTGCGGGAGCTACTGAAGCACCCTTCATTTACGCTGAAGAATCCGAACCGGGCCCGTTCGCTTCTGGCCGCATTTGCCATGCAGAACCCCAGTGTATTCCACTCACATTCAGGGGAAGGTTATGCCCTGTGGGCCGACCTTGTGATTGAGCTGAACACCATTAACCCTCAAGTGGCAGCACGCATGGCACGAGGGCTGGACCGTTGGACAAAACTGCTACCCGCATTGCAAGAGAAAGCACACCAACAGCTTGAGCGCATATTGGTTACAGATAAATTGTCTCCAGATGTACGGGAAGTAATTGGCAAGGCGCTGGACGCCGCCACCCATTAATTTTGAATTAGATTGAATTAGCAGAGGACAAGAATGAGTATGAATTTGGCGCAGTACCTTGAACACCATGCCGATGCGCACATGGGTGTGTTGATCACCGCGATTGCCGATGTTTCGCAATCCATTTCTGCAGCGGTTCACAAAGGTGCGTTGGGTGGCGTTTTGGGCAGTGCGGGTTCAGAAAACGTGCAAGGTGAAACCCAGAAAAAGCTCGACATCATCGCCAACGACATGATTCTGGATGCCCTTGCTGCGACTGGCGTAGTGGCTGGCATGGCCTCTGAAGAACTGGACGATTGCTCACCTGTAGCCGGGCATTCCGATCGCCCTTTTCTGGTGTTGTTCGACCCATTGGATGGTTCCAGTAACATTGATGTGAATGTATCAATTGGCACTATTTTCTCGGTGTTGCCCAACCCTGATGTGGGCGCAATCACCAATGAAAGCTTCCTGCAACCAGGCACCGAACAACTGGCTGCGGGTTATGTGGTGTATGGCCCGCAAACCTCGCTTGTGCTTACATTTGGCAAAGGCGTTGTGGCCTTTACGCTGGATCGTGAAGCTGGCCAGTACATCCAAACCAGCGAGAGCATGGAGATTCCCGAGGACACCAAGGAATTTGCAATCAATATGTCGAACCAGCGCCACTGGTACGCACCGGTGCAGCGTTATATTGCGGAATTGCTGGAAGGGAAAACTGGTTCGCGTGGCAAAGACTTCAACATGCGCTGGATTGCATCCATGGTGGCCGATGTGCACCGTGTGCTCACCCGTGGTGGCATTTTTATGTACCCGAAAGACCTGCGTGACCCGAACAAGCCTGGCAAACTGCGCTTGATGTATGAAGCCAACCCAATGAGCCTGTTGGTAGAGCAAGCCGGCGGCAAAAGCTTTGATGCCACTCAGCGCATTCTGGACATACAGCCCACTGATTTACACCAGCGCTGCGCGGTGATGCTGGGTTCAGCCAATGAAGTGCAGAGAGTCAGTGATTATCATAAAAACTGAACCAACATAGTTTAGCGATGTGTTTGTTAACTCAGTTAGCAAACTAAGTTAGCAAGCTTAATTGCCAAACTTCGCGAACTCCCGCTCTGCATCCGCTTTGCGTTTGTACTCGCGTTGTTTGGCATCAATTTCAGCAAGTAAATAATAGTTGTCTTTCGCGAAGCGCTTGGCAATTTCCGCCTGCTCAATGGCTGGCAAATAAGCTTGGCGCGCATTATAAGACTGCGCCAAGGCCATGTGGTGTTCGGCAGGCTTTCGCAAAGCCAAGGCACTTTGGGCGAGCAAATCAAACACCTCGGGCACAGAGCGATAAGCTTGGGCCAGTTCTTGCAGGTAGGCATCTGATTCGGCAAACAAACCCAAGCGCTGCAAACCCTCGGCGTACAGCAAGCGAATTGACATTTCGTTTTTGAACTCATTTCGCAAAGCCGTAAGCTGGCCCAAAATTGCCTTTTCCTGAGCATTCAAGGCTGAACGCTCCCTTGCCGGGCGCTGATCAATGGGTGCTGAAGCCAGAGGCAGGCTGACATCCATGGCCATTCGCATGCGTTGACTTTGTAAAAGCAAAGGTATCTCTGTTTTTTTAACCACAGACTGCCTTGATTTAAATAACTCAATGGCCTTTTCACTGGTCGCAAGAGCCTCACGCTTACGACCCATGGAATTCAACACAAGTGAGCGGCCATATGCCAATGCCACGGGGTCGTTTATGCCCTCTTGGTCGTTCGGTGATTCGAAGGTTCGCAAACGGTCAGCCAATTGCTGATTGCTTCGCTCTGCAAAAACAATCGACTTCACACGAATCAACTCAAATTCCAGATTGGCCTGTTTCTGGCCTTGGCTGGAATTGTTTTCAAGGCCCGCCCGGTTTCGTATGTCGGCAATTCGTTCAGTGGTTAGCGGGTGTGTACGCAAATAGGAAGGCGCATTGTTCTCATACAGCCGTGAAGCTGTTTGCAAACGCCCAAAAAAATCTACCATGCCTTGGGTATCAAAACCGGCCTGCTGGAGTGTTAAAAACCCAACCCTGTCGGCCTCACGTTCTGCATCGCGAGAAAAAGACAATTGCTGGTCAATTGAGTAGCCAGCGCCCGCAGCCATAAGGCCAGAGGCCGCTTGAGGATTGGAACCCGCAACAAGCAGAGCCGCAATCATCGCCGCAGTGGCCACCAAGCTGGACTGCCTTTGTTGACCGAAACGGCGTGCAATATGACGCTGGGTTACATGCCCCACTTCGTGCGCCAACACAGAGGCCAATTCAGATTCTGTTTGCGAAGCCGCAATAAGCCCAGTGTGTACACCAATGTAGCCACCGGGCATGGCAAACGCATTCACTGATTTGTCGGTCACTAAAAAAAACTCGAAATTTGAAGGTGATTCCGAAGCAGCCTGAACAATTCTGTTTCCCAAACGGCTGATATAGCCCGTAATTTCAGGGTCAGTATTTACCGCGCCAAAGGCCCGATAATCTTTCATGATCAGGGCACCCAAGCGCCGCTCGTCCTGAACCGAAAGCTCGGCACCACCCGCATCACCCAGGCTTGGCAGGTTATTCAAGCCATCGGCATGCGCGATCGGCAATGGCATAGGCGACAGCATGGAAGACAGCAGCAGAGTACTGCACAACACTCTTGCAACACATTTCCGAAATTCAAGGCGCATCATGGGCTTTTTACGGTAGTAGTGTGGGTATGATAACGCGATGAAAAACAAGTTCAATCAACTTCGGGCTTGGCACTGCGTTTCCTTCGGTAAATTTAGGTAAACGCGAGGAAAAAGCCAGCAGCACCATTGACGTTGACATAACACGCCAGCAGGGGATTACGACAATGAACGAACTTACGCACTTTGATCAGGAAGGTAACGCGCACATGGTAGATGTGGGCGGAAAAAGCGAAACCGAACGCAAAGCGGTAGCAACTGGAACTATTCAATTGGGCAAAGAGGCCTACGCAGTGCTCAAAGCCGGCACCGCCAAAAAAGGCGATGTGTTGGGCGTGGCCAGAATTGCGGCCATACAGGGCGCAAAACGTACTTCCGAACTTATTCCCCTGTGCCACCCACTGCCGCTGACCAGGCTGGCTGTGGAGTTTGAATTGAATGATGAACTGTGCGAGGTTTACTGCACCTGCATCGCGCAAACTGTGGGGAAAACCGGGGTGGAAATGGAAGCCCTAACCGGTGTTCAGGTAGGGCTTCTCACCATTTACGACATGCTTAAGGCAATCGACAAAGGCATGATAATGACTCAAACCAGGTTGCTAGAGAAGCGTGGTGGTAAGAGTGATTATCGGATATAGATATCAATCAATCCACATTTGTATTTCGACATGATGCAGGAATGTAGCGGAGCAGATCTCCAGTAACGTTGGTCACGCAACGCCACTGACCGATTGGTTCGGTAGCAGATGTGTGGCGCGCACTGCCAGTCCATGGAATTAGAGCAATAAACTGAGCAGTAGTTAAACCGGCTGCAACCTCATTGTTCTTGAAATTGACCTGGATTCTACCTTGGGCCAGAACAGCCAACGATTCGGAATATTTGCTGTTGTTCGATACAGCAGCTTGACACCCAGCCTCACCAGCGTTGGATGGCCAAGAATTGCTTGTCGCCGCGAACTCAACAACGCCGGTTTTACATGCTTGAGCCAAATTAACCAACTCGGTTACTTTGGATCGGTTCAAGTAATCTTGGAAAGCAGGAATCGCAATTGCCGACAGCACACCGATAATTGCAATACCAATCATCAATTCAATCAGGGTAAAACCCTTGGAAATTTTGCTTCGGGTAAAAGCTCTCTGGGTATTCATCGTTGCAATCCTCACATCGAAAAGTGGCGTAGAAACCTCATTCTTCTGTGATTAGCAAACTGCAAATACCCCCGCTAGGGTTAAAAAAAGAACCCCACCATTCAGAGTGAACAATGGGGTTCTATTTCTTTGGGCCAAAAGAGGCCCAAACATAAACATGCTTACGCGCCGATTGCCTTCTTCAGCAATTGACCCATGACAGATGGGTCTTTGGTTACGGTAATACCGCACTCTTCCATAATGGCGAGCTTTTCTTGCGCAGTGCCTTTACCACCAGAAATAATGGCGCCAGCGTGGCCCATACGCTTTCCGGGAGGGGCAGTAACACCAGCGATGAAACCAACCACGGGCTTTTTCATGTTGTCCTTCACCCACAAGGCGGCTTCTTCTTCATCACTGCCGCCAATTTCACCGATCATGACCACGGCATCGGTGTCAGGATCATCGTTGAACATGCGCATAACATCGATGTGCTTTAATCCATTCACGGGATCGCCACCAATACCCACAGCGGTGGACTGGCCCAAGCCCAGCTCAGTTAGCTGACCAACTGCTTCATAGGTGAGTGTGCCTGAACGAGATACAACGCCAATACGGCCCTTTTTGTGAATATGGCCAGGCATAATGCCGATCTTGATTTCATCGGGGGTAATAACGCCTGGACAGTTTGGACCAACCACGATGGTTTTACGGCCTTCGCGGCGCATGCGATCACGCACTTCGATCATGTCGCGAACTGGAATACCCTCGGTAATGCAAATAACCAAATCCAGGTCTGCTTCAACAGCTTCCCAAATTGCAGCGGCTGCAAAGGGGGGAGGTACATAAATAACCGATGCATTGGCACCAGTTTGTTTTTTGGCGTCGGCCACGGTGCCGTAAATTGGCACGCCTTCAAAGTCTTCACCCGCTTTTTTGGGGTTGACACCCGCAACAAAGCAGTTTTTACCGTTGGCGTATTCGCGGCACATGCGCGTGTGAAACTGACCAGTTTTACCAGTAATACCTTGGGTAATTACCTTGGTGTTTTTGTTAATCAGAATAGACATTGTGAAAATCCTTTATCGTGTTGAATGGCTGTCGAATAGGGGAAACCCGGCGCTTAAGCGCCTTTGGTTGCAGCCACCACTTTTTGAGCAGCCTCGCCCATGGTGTTCGCTGCAATGATTGGCAAACCAGATTCAGCCAAAATTTTCTTGCCCAAATCTTCGTTCGTGCCTTTCATGCGCACAACCAGGGGAACCGACAAACCCACCGCTTTTGATGCAGCCACTACACCATCGGCGATCACATCGCAACGCATGATGCCGCCGAAAATATTCACCAAAATGGCTTTCAAATTCGGGTTTTTCAACATAATTTTGAAAGCTTCAGTTACTTTCTCAGTAGTGGCACCACCTCCCACATCCAGGAAGTTGGCTGGCTCGCCACCAAACAACTTGATTGTGTCCATGGTGGCCATGGCCAAACCAGCGCCGTTAACCAAGCAACCAATATTGCCATCCAGGCTGATGTAGCTTAGATCGAATTTGCTGGCTTCAATTTCAGCGGCGTCTTCTTCAGCCAAGTCGCGCAAAGCCACAATTTCAGGGTGACGATGCAAAGCGTTTGAGTCAAAGTTCAGTTTCGCATCCAGCGCAATAATGTCGCCAGAACCAGTCAGGATAAGCGGGTTGATTTCCGCCAGGCTGGCATCGGTTTCCCAGAACGCCTTGTACAAGCCTTGAAATGCCACACGTGCCTTGACCACAGAACCAGCGGGAATACCGATTTTCACAGCCAAATCGTCTGCTTCGGCGTTGGTTAAACCTGTAACGGGATCCACATAAACTTTGTGAATCAATTCAGGGGTGTGTTCAGCCACCTCTTCAATTTCCATACCGCCTTCACTAGAGGCCATCACGCACACACGCTGGGTAACACGATCAACCACCATACCAACGTAGTATTCTTTTTTAATGTCAGCACCCTCTTCAACCAGCAAACGGCTTACTTTTTGACCTTCCGGACTTGTTTGATGAGTGATCAGCTGCATGCCCAGAATTTGGCTTGCGTAAGTTTTTACATCAGCCATGCTCTTGGCCACTTTTACGCCACCGCCCTTACCACGGCCACCTGCGTGAATTTGCGCCTTCACAACCCAAACTGGTCCGCCCAGTTTTTCTGCGGCAGCTACCGCCTCATCGATTGAAAAACAGGGGTAGCCTGTAGGAACAGCCACGCCGTACTTTTTCAGAATTTCCTTGCCTTGATACTCGTGAATCTTCATTTGAATTCCTTGCTGGGAAAGTTAATGCAAGCCGGCTAGACGCAACGGAGCGACTGAACTGACAACATTGTAAAGTGGAGAGTGTTTTTTTCGCGTGACAGCGCAAGCGGGTTCTCGGACGTAAAGCCGAGGCAAGGATGAGGCATGGCAAGCATGCTATTGGGGTTTTTATCCATCTCTTTCTTTGCTTCTTGTGTCGTTGAATAACGCTTCGTTATTTAACTAGACTATCACTTCTATGGAAACACATAAGCCGGGGCGAATGATATCACGCATTGGATTTTAACTCAGCTACAATGCGCCGCCAGGCGCGATCAATGTTGCCAAATTCAAACCCACGGGCTGAGAGCCCGCGAAAAACCTTGGACTTCAAAGCCAGCAGTTCGCCCGAATCTAATTCACCCTCGCAATTAACCACACTTTCGAGTGATACCCCTTGCCTGCGTTTTATCCAGTCGTAGGCTCGATCTTCTTCGCCGCCCAATACTTGAACGTCAAAATTAGCCTGCTCAAGCGATTTGATATCGCCCAAACCATGTTGCCCCAACTCGGCAGAAATGGCGCGGTCTCCAAAAGTAGGTGCACGCCTGCGAAAGAGGCTTAATTTGAAACGTTCATCCGATTGAAATTGATGAGATGTGGCCCATTCGATTGCCTCGTCTACTTCGCTGATTTCATAACCGCGTTGTAGCAACTTGGCACGTAGTTCAGATTGGCTGTGTTCCCGGCGGGCGAGCAATGCAATCGCCTTTGATTTGGCCGAGGCCACAGGCTTTTTGTGGCCTGTGGCACTGTCGAAAGAGCGCTTGTTTGGCTGCCTGGTTGACAGCTTACTCGGCGTCTTCGACTTCATTCTTTTTCTTGGCGACCGGTGCTACTGCGGCTTCATCAAGCAAACGCACACCCAGCTTTTCGCGGATTTTGTTTTCAATCTCGGCGGCCATGGCTGGATTGGCTTTCAAAAAGTCGCGAGCATTGTCTTTGCCTTGACCAATTTTTTCACCATTGTAGGAATACCAGGCACCCGCCTTGTCAACGAACCCGTGCAGCACTCCAAGGTCAACAACCTCGCCTTCTCGGGAAGTACCTTGACCGTACAAAATATCGAATTCAGCTTGCTTGAACGGGGGGCTTACCTTGTTTTTCACCACTTTGACGCGGGTTTCACTGCCAATCACTTCCTCACCTTTCTTGATGGAGCCAATTCGGCGAATATCCAGGCGAACAGAGGAATAGAACTTCAGTGCATTACCACCGGTTGTGGTTTCAGGGCTGCCGAACATAACACCAATTTTCATTCGAATCTGGTTAATGAAAATAACCAGGCAATTGGTGCGCTTTATATTGGCGGTCAACTTGCGCAAGGCCTGGCTCATCAAACGGGCTTGAAGGCCTGGCAGGGAATCGCCCATGTCGCCTTCAATTTCGGCTTTGGGCGTAAGGGCTGCCACAGAATCAACGATTACCAAGTCGACTGAACCAGAACGAACCAGTGCATCCACAATTTCGAGTGCTTGTTCGCCTGTGTCGGGCTGGGAAATCAGCAGGTCAGGCAGGTTCACGCCCAATTTGGCCGCATATTGAACATCAAGTGCGTGCTCAGCGTCGATAAAAGCACAAGTGCCGCCCAGTTTTTGCATTTCAGCAATAACTTGCAGTGTAAGGGTGGTTTTACCAGAAGATTCGGGACCATAAATTTCAACCACACGGCCGCGCGGCAAGCCACCAATACCCAGCGCAATATCGAGCCCCAAAGAACCGGTGGAGACAGACTGGATATCATCGACGATCTCGTTTTCCCCAAAACGCATGATACTGCCCTTGCCAAACTGTTTTTCGATTTGGCTAAGCGCGGCGGCCAGGGCTTTAACTTTGTCTGAGGATTGGTTTTTGGTTCTGAGATCTTCCATGGTCTGCCTTCAACTGAATTGGGTTTCGATTTGCAAATTATTGCACAATTTTTACTGTAAATCTATACAGCCTTTTTGAGTGACACTTTTGAGAGAATGGTTAACCCGGCCTGTACCGCCTGTTGACGAACAGCCTCGCGATCACCTTCAAACACATGGTGAAAAGCCTCGATCGACTTGTACCGTACCGCCAAACCAAACCACACCGTTCCTACGGGTTTGCTGGCTGAACCGCCACCTGGTCCTGCAATACCCGAAACCGAAAGGCAACAATCCACACCCAAAGCGATCATGCCGCCATTGGCCATTTCCTTGACGCATTCTTCACTGACCGCACCATGTTGTTCCAGGGTGGACTCACGCACGTACACCGACTTCATTTTCACTTTGTTAGAGTAGGTGATCAGCCCCCCTTCGAACCAGTCACTTGAACCCGCAATACTGGTAAGCGCGGCGCCAAGGCCACCACCTGTGCAAGACTCGACCACACCCAGCTTTGCAGCCGATGCATTGAATATATTTGCAATTTGCAGCAAAAGCGCTTGGTCCGGATTGCTCAAAAGGCGCCCCACAGAATGTTTAGAATTCGGTTCATTTCAAAAAATGCAAGTAAACCGCCAGTGCCAACAGGGTCATGAAAGCGGCAACAATGTCATCAAACATAACACCAAAACCATTTTTCCAGTGTTGGTCGAACCAGCGAATTGGGGGCGGTTTCACCATATCGAACAACCTGAACACGATGACACAAGCCAATTGCTCAACTGGACTGGAGAATTGATTGGAGGCCACGAACAACACCAGCCAAATCGCAACAATTTCATCCCAAACAATGCCACCGTGATCAATAACGCCCAAACCCTTGCCAGTTACATGGCAGGCCCATGCGCCCACAACAAAAGCAGCTGCGATCAACCAAACCCACTGATCGGTAGCAAGGTAGGGATCAAACCACACGTACAACAACCAACCCATTAGCGTGCCGAATGTTCCAGGCAACACCCAAGCCAAACCGCTGCCAAACCCCAAAGCCAGAAAGTGCGCGGGGTGGGCCAGCATGAAGCGCCAACTGGGTTTGGAACGATGAAGTGAACTCAAAACGGGCTCTCGGCGAAATGATTGTAGGAAAGGCCCGAAAGACTGGTACGTAAGCCGCCCCGTTCTTGAAGGGCAACCCCGCTGCCAGCCTCAACAATACCCACGCAACTCAAGCCGTGCCCCGTGAATTGTATTGCATCGCGATGTTTCGGCTGAGCTGTCCAACACAGTTCAAAATCGTCACCGCCCTTCAAGGTTTGCGCAAGCAGGGTTTTAAGCAAGTCGGCTGCTTCGGCATGTTGATCAAGTTCAGGCCAAAGGTTGCCCCAAATGGACTCCAGGCTAGCCTGAAAAAGCACAGTAGCCACACCACTTGCTTTCGCAATATGGGCCAAATCGCCGCTAAGGCCATCAGACAAATCAAGGCAGGCACTGGCCAGCCCGCGAAGTTGCAAACCAAGCTCAAGGCGTGGAACAGGCATGCCAAGTTGGCCCACAGCCCTTTCCTGAAGGTGTGCTGGCATGGCCGCCAGCAAGGCTTTAACCTGTGGCAATTCACTGGCATGGCAAATTCGTTCCAAACGGCCTCGCTTTTGGTATTGCAGCAGAAGCCCCAAACGGGCAAGCCCTGGCGTGCCACTGACCCAGATTTCTTCACCCACCGAAGCATGCGCCCTGTTAAACCCTTGGTGGCTTGCGGGCGCCTGCCCAAACACTGTAATGGAAAGGGTTTTTAGTGCATTCGTGCCTGCCGAGGTTGTATCGCCACCCACCAATGGGCAGGTAAACCGGGTTGCCACCTCAAGCAAACCAGCAGAAAAGCCAGCAAGCCAGTGTTCATTCACCGCAGGCAAGCTTAAGTTCAAGGTGAAGCCAAGCGGGCTTGCACCGCAAGCCGCCAGATCAGACAAGTTGCAGGCCAAAGCTTTCCAGCCAACAGCATGGGCAGGGTCGTCTGAAAAAAAATGAACCCCTTCCACCAAAGTGTCGGTGGAGGTGAACAAATGGTGACCGGGTGAAAGTTGCAACCTGGCGCAATCGTCGCCGATGCCAAACAACACAGTGTCGGGATTGGCCTGCAAAAGTGCGCCAAAAGGTGTTTTGAAATAGCGATGAATAAGGTCGAATTCCAAAACGCCTCTTGCGGTTTAGCTGGATTGAATATTTGCCTGGGCCTTGATTTCGGAATCACGCGCCTGTGCCGCCACCTTGTCTAGCACGCCGTTGACGAACTTGAAAGCGTCAGTGCCACCGAAGGTTTTGGTCAACTCAACAGCCTCGTTGATGACCACGCGGTAGGGAATTTCAACATGCGTGTTCATTTCATGACTGGCCAACACCAACACGGCTTTCTCAACCGGGCTTAGCTCGCCCCATGGGCGATCAATGAAAGGTTGAATTTGATGCATCAGCTCATCAAGGTGATGCACAGAACCATGCAACAACGATTCATAATGCTCGCGATCGGCTTTGTCGAACCCGGGGGCATCACGAATATGGGCATCCACTTCCCCCACTTCCGTGGGGTTCAAAAACCACTGGTAAAGGCCCTGAAGGGCCAATTCACGGGAACGACGGCGAGCGTTGCGGGTATGCCCCTGCCTTTTGCCTGAATCTGGCTTGTTGGCCTCACTCATCCTCTTCTTCCTCGTCATCTGCGCCGGGCAGGTTGTCGTCCAGCGTCATCATTAAATTGCCCATTTCAACGGCACAACGTGCTGCATCAACGCCCTTGTCTTCAATTCGCTCAATCGCCTGGTCTTCGGTGTAGGTGGTCAACACCATATTCACCACGGGTACATCGTGTGCCAAAGCGACACTGGAAATTCCGCGGGCGCTTTCGCCACACACAATTTCAAAGTGATAGGTATCACCCTTGATTACAGCACCCAGGGCGATGAGCGCATCGAACTCGCCAGAATAGGCCAACCGCTGCAAGGCGATTGGAATTTCCATGGCACCGGGTACTGTGATGTGAAGTATGTCTTCGTTCAGCACACCCAAGCGCAGCAGTTCGCTGCAACAGGCGCCCCATAGGCCGTTGGTAATTTCCTCATTGAAGCGGGCCTGAACCACACCCACGCGAATGCCATCGCCATTCAAATTAGCAGGCACACTTCCTGGACTGTTGCTCATTTCGTTTCTCCGTTGACATAACCTGATACTTCCAAATCAAACCCGGTCATGCTTGGCATTTTCCGCGGTCGGGACAGCAATTTCATTTTGTTCACACCCAGGTCGCGCAGAATTTGTGCGCCAATTCCGTAGGTTCGCAAGTCGGGGTTGGAACCAGCACCCTTGCGCGCGGTGGTGCCGCGCTGCTCGATTTCGTCGAGCGAGGCGAATTGCCCCAACAGGCGATCAGAGGACACATCACAGTTCAAGAGCACGATAACCCCTGCGCCCTCTTCCACTATTTTCTTCATGGCAGTAGGAATGGAGAAAGAGTGCTCGGACAAATTCACTTCCAGAAAATCGATCAGCGAGGTGGGCTCGTGTACGCGCACCAGGGCTTCCGTGTCTGGGTTCAATTGGCCATAAACCAACGCAAAGTGGGCACTGCCAGTAGGCTTGTCGCGGAAAGAAATGCAATTAAACCGACCCTGAACGGTTTCAATCACGCGTTCATGCATACGCTCGATGAGTGATTCTTTGGTGCTGCGGTATTGAATAAGATCGGCAATCGTGCCGATTTTCAACTTGTGCTCTTTGGCGAATTCCACCAAATCGGGCAAACGGGCCATGGTGCCATCGTCTTTCATGATCTCGCAAATAACCGACGCTGGGCTTAAGCCCGCCATGGCTGCAAGATCGCAACCGGCTTCAGTATGGCCAGCACGCATTAGCACACCGCCATTGACAGCAGCCAAGGGGAATATATGCCCAGGCTGCACCAAGTCTTCGGGCTTGGAGTTTTTGTTCACAGCCACGCGAATGGTGTGTGAACGGTCCGCAGCAGAAATGCCGGTGGACACGCCCTCAGCCGCTTCAATGGAGACAGTGAAATTGGTACCGTGAGAGGAGCCATTGGCAGCCACCATCGGGCGCAGCCCCAGCTCGCGGCAGCGGGCCTCGGTCAGGGTCAGGCAAATAAGACCCCGCCCGTATTTGGCCATGAAGTTAATGGCCTCTGGTGTAACGAAGTCGGCTGCAAGTACAAGGTCGCCCTCGTTTTCACGGTCTTCCTCGTCAACAAGAATGACCATGCGACCTGCACGCATTTCTTCAACGATTTCGTTGACTGGACTAATTGACATGGCAGTATGAATTCTACGGTTGGATTGAATGGGCTCTATTGTAAGCCCTCAGGCGCCATTCACGCACGCACAGTAGTAGAAGGACTACTCCCCAAATTGAAAACCACAGGCTACTGCCCCAATTTGCGAAGAAGGTTTTCCCCAATCGGCCTTCTATTTGACCCGACCACACCAGTGCCTGCCCGGGTTTAACGCGCTGCACCCACTGCCCCTGCTCGTTCACAATACCGGAAACACCGGTGTTGGTCACCCGCAGGCCTGGCTTGCGGTGCTCCGCCGAGCGGGTGCGTCCCATTTGCGCATGCTGATCAAGCGCCCAGGATTGCCCGAACCAGGCCAGGTTGCTCAAATTCACAAACATGGTGGGCTCTTGCGTGGAATTGGCGACCAAACCTGCAAATTCACCGCTAAAAATATCTTCGTAACACACCGTGGAGGCCAGGGCATTGCCATTGACCAAAAACGGCTTCAGCGGCCCCGAGCCCGAGGTGAATTCACCCATGGGCATGTTCAGCATGGCCACAAACCACTTGAAGCCCAGCGGAATGAATTCACCAAATGGCACCAGGTGCCTTTTGTCGTGCCGCGTTTGGGGCACTTCGAGTTCTTCTAGCGCTTCGTCGCCCTTGAACATCACAATGGAATTGAAATACTGCGCGCCTTCCTGAATGGCAGACCCCATGATGACGGTGGTTTCGCCGGGGGTAGCAAAGTCACGAAAAGTGGTTCGCCATTCAACCGGAGTATCTGTCCACACCAAAGGGTTCACAGTTTCCGGGAAAACAAGCAAACCACCGCCCTGCCGTGCCAGCTGTTCCTTAGCGATGTTGCCCAAGGCAAAAGCCTTTTGCATGTTGGAAACAATCAGGGCGGGATCAAACTTGATACTTTGATCAACATTGGTTTGCACACCGACCACAGCCAAAGAACCGGCGCCTTGAGTATTCACCGGGAGTTGCATCAACATCAGCAAGCCGCCCAGAACGGCCGTGGCAACCAGCGCGGTACTACGCCCATGGGTGAAAAGGAAGGACAGGCAAAGGTGCGCGAGCAGCATCAGGGCAAACAGACTGCCGTAACTGCCCAACCAGGGCAACAAATTGGCAAACGGAGAATCTATCAATGCATCGCCCAAGCTAAGCCAGGCGAAACCGGTCATGAATGTGCCGCGAACATATTCGAAGAATGTCCACAAACCGGCCCACAGCAGCGCATTGAAAGTAGCACCCTGAACCGACCCAACCTGCAGGACTGAAAACCGTTTGTAAAACCACACCGCCAGCGCGGGGAAAATTGCCAAATAAAGCGTAAAGGCCGCAACAGCCGCCCAAGCCAGAAAAGACGGCAAACCACCATAAGTGTGCAGGCTAATGTGCAGCCACGACACCCCGAAGCCATAAGCTGCCCACCCAAAGGTCAACCCTGTTAACCAAGGGCGGCTTGTTTTTACAGCAAGAAACGGCAACACGGCCAGCAAAAGCAAGCCAAACCACCACAGGGAAAGCGGGGCAAACGACAACACCCAAGGTGCGCCCAATAGTGCACCCGCGAGAAATGAATACATCAGGTGGGCCTGTCAGAATCGAGGGTATCGGCGGGTGAATCGAAATCCGAGTTTTCAGGCACTGGCTCAATCTTCCGAACCCGGAGTAAGTGCACCTGCCTGGCGTCTGCACGCAATACTTCAAATCGGAAAGGTGGCAGCTCCACAACATCGCCGCGCACGGGCAAACGCGCCAATTGATCAGTCAGCAGACCTGCAAGGGTGTCGGCGTGTTCGCTTGAATACCCGGTTCCAAAGGTTTCATTGAACTGTTCGATGGTGGTGAGCGCCTTGACTCGGTACAAGCCCAATTGATCGCCACCCAGGCTCACAATATTGTCCGCTTCTTCATCAAAATCGTATTCGTCTTCAATATCACCCACAATTTGCTCGAGCACGTCTTCAATAGTGACAAGGCCAGCTACCCCGCCGTATTCATCCACCACCAAGGCAATGTGGTTGCGGTTCAGGCGAAAATCATGAAGAAGCACGTTCAAGCGTTTGCTTTCGGGAATGAACACTGCTGGGCGCAGCATGTCTCGTAAGTTCACTTGGGTGTCGGCATGTATCCGAAGCAGGTCTTTGGCCAACAACATGCCAATCACATTGTCGCGCTCACCTTCATAAACAGGAAAACGTGAATGTGCTTTTTCAACAGCAAAGGCCACGATTTGATCAATGGAATCTTCAGCATTGATAGCATCCATTTGCGCGCGGGGCACCATAATATCCCCAGCTGAAAGGTCGCTGACCTGCATCACCCCCTCAATCATCGAGAGGGCATCGGCATCGAGCAAATTTCTTTCATGCGCTTGCTGCAGCACTTCCAGCAGTTGATCCCTGTCCTCGGGCTCGCGAAGCAGCAAAGAGGACAAGCGTTCTAGCAAGCCCCGTTCTTTTTTACTGGGGGCCTGAGACGGACTCGGTTCTGACATACGGGAGGATAAACCTCTACTGATAATAACGGCTCAAGGATAACCGAAAAAAATGACGGATATCAGGCAGCGGTGATTGGCACCTGCCCACGCAAGGAGTTGGGGTAGGCCTCAACAATGTCCAATTCCACGATTTGCCCCACCATTCGTGGATTTCCGGCAAAATTGACCACCCGGTTGTTTTCTGTACGCCCCGCCAGCTCGGCTGGGTCTTTTCTGGAAGGCCCCTCAACCAACACCTTTTGGCGGGTACCCACCATACTTTTGCTAATGCTGGTGGCATGGTCTTGGATTGTTTTTTGAAGGCGCGCCAAACGCTTCAGCTTGGTGGCTTGGTCAACACCATCTTCAAGATCGGCTGCTGGCGTACCCGGCCGCGGGCTGTAAACAAAGGAAAACGAGGTATCGAAACCCACGGCATTGATCAAATCCATGGTTTTCTCGAAATCAGCCTCGGTTTCACCGGGAAAGCCCACGATGAAATCGGACGACATCGAAATATTGGGGCGAATTTCCCGCAACTTGCGAATAATCGATTTGTATTCCAGCGCGGTGTAACCGCGCTTCATGGCGGCAAGAATGCGGTCTGAACCCGCCTGGACAGGCAAGTGCAGATGGTCTACCAACTTGGGCAACTTGGCATAGGCCTCGATAAGACGCGGGCCGAATTCCTTGGGGTGAGAGGTGGTAAAGCGAATACGCTCTACACCTGGAACTTCTGAAACATACTCGAGCAACAGGGCAAAGTCTGCAATTTCAACCGTATCGCCCATTTTCCCGCGATAGGCATTCACGTTTTGCCCCAGCAAGTTGATTTCTCTCACGCCCTGGTCTGCAAGGTCTGCAATTTCAACCAGTACGTCGTCAAACGGCCGCGAAATTTCTTCGCCACGTGTGTAAGGCACCACGCAGAAACTACAGTACTTGCTGCAACCTTCCATGATGGACACAAATGCAGTGGCGCCAGTGTTCTTGGCCAAGGGCAAATTGTCGAACTTTTCAATTTCAGGGAAAGAAATATCCACTTGCGGGCGGTGAGTGTCCCTGCGCTGTTTAATCAACTGTGGCAAACGGTGCAAGGTTTGCGGGCCAAACACCACGTCTACGTAGGGGGCGCGCTCAACAATCGCCTTGCCTTCCTGGCTGGCCACGCAACCACCCACACCAATAATCAGATCAGGGTTGCTTTTTTTCAGGTGTTTAACACGACCCAAATCGCTGAACACCTTTTCCTGGGCCTTCTCGCGCACCGAACAGGTATTGAACAAAATAATGTCCGCATCGTCAGGGGTGTCAGTTCGCTCCAGCCCGTCCGAGGTACCCAATACATCGGCCATTTTGTCGGAGTCGTACTCATTCATCTGGCAGCCAAAAGTTTTGATGAAGAGTTTTTTCTTGGAAGTCATGGTTTGCCCAAAATATGCCACCATGAAGCTGTGCTGTTCCGGAACCGAAACAGGAGCCAACACGGGGACGTTGTAAATCGTTGCGCGTTGTTGCGGATTTTACTTGCATCCCTTGCTAAAATGAAGGCTTCGCTGAAAAAACACAGGATTGGTGAGTAGTAATGCCAAATCAAACCCCTCGCTCCTTTAGCTTCCCCGGATTACCCAACCTTCCCAAATTGCCCTCACTGGACGCCGTACTGGGTGAGGTCGACAAGGCGTTGAAAACCCTGGCCGCCACGCCGGTGGCGCAGCGCCCCAACCCGGCAGGGAAAAATTTGCCTGCAGAACAGTTAAGCGATGCTGAAAAACAAAAGGTTATTGGCTTGATGCGCGTAAACCACG